>Ga0102590_1000831_pt1 | contig 57209 bp, 54 predicted proteins | sample AraplaMF_Col_mMF_FD_76859 | JGI IMG/M metagenome (GOLD analysis project Ga0102590, IMG submission 76859) | Arabidopsis root microbial communities from the University of North Carolina, USA - plate scrape MF_Col_mMF | ecosystem: Host-associated > Plants > Roots > Endosphere | place: USA...
CTACCGACAGGGCTGAGGGCCTGTCGTTCGGATCAGGCCGGCGTCGCGGGCTACGCCTCCTCGGCGGCGCCCGACACGTCCGCCAGGTCGAGCGCGGCGGCGATCCGCACCGCGACGTCCTCCCCGTACACCGCGTCGGGCCGTTCGAACCGGCTGCGCCCCGCGCCCCGCAGGAACGTCACCACGCCCAGTGTCCGCCCCCGGCTGCGCAGCACCGTGCACAGCGCGTGCACCGCGTCCGGCGGCCACTGCCGGGCCTGCGCCCACGCGCGTGCCTCCTCGGGGCCGACGTCGCCCGCGCCCGCCCGTACGGATCCGGAGCGCGCCACGCACTGCAGGGCAGGATGCCCCTCCGCGTACCGCGCGGGAAGCCCGGCCTTCCCGGCGAGCATGCTCGGCCCGGGTGTCCCGGAGGGTGTCTCGGCGGCCCGCACCAGCCGGATGCGCCCTTCTCCGTCCGCCGCCGATCCGTCCGCCACCCGGTCGATCAGCGCGTGGTCGGCGAATCCGGCGAGCGCGAAGTCCAGATGGAGGGTGGCCGCCTCGGCGGGATCCTCGCACTCGGCCGCGGCCCGGGCGGCGCGGTGCAGCTGGTTGGAGCGGAAGCGCAGCAGGGCCGCCTCCTGCTCGGCCTGCTTGGCCTCGGTGATGTCCTGGAACAGCCATCCCACGCCCAGTGGAACAGGCTCCTCCGCGAGCGGTGAGGACAATCGCAGGAACCCGCTGCGCCAGCACCGCCGCTTCTCGCCCTCGCCGGTCCGCACACTCACCCACATCTCGGCGGGAGCGGGCGGTGCGCCCTCGGCCAGCACGTGGGTCAGCGCGCTCTCCAGCTCCTCCACACCCTGTGGGAGCAGGTCCCCGAGAGGCCGTCCGAGCACGGCGCTCCGGCCGATGCCGAGCGCCCGGGCCGCGTACGCGTTGACCACGGCGGGCCGCAGATCCGCGTCCACCAGGACCACACCCCAGCTCGCGTCCTCGAACAGGGCCTCGCTCAGTGCGATGGAACGCTCCAGGTCGATCTGCGCATGGACCTCGCTGAAGGCGCAGTAGACCCCGGCGGGCTTTCCGCCGGGCCCGCGCACCGCCGCGGACTGGGTCCGCACGAGCACCCGCCCGCCCTCCTTGGTGAGGAGCGCGAACTCGTGCACCTGCCGGCCGGGCGAGTCCATGGCGGACAGCAGCCGCCCCTCGACCTCCTCGGCGTCGGCGGTCCGCACGGCCCATCCGGCGAACCCCTGCCGTCCGACCGCTTCCGCCGCGGTCCACCCGAGGATCCGCTCGGCCTCCCGGTTCCAGTGGGTCACGACCCCGGCGGCGTCGAAGGCGCACAGGGCCGCGTCCATCCCGTCCAGAAGCGCGGCCAGAAGATCCGAGCCATCGCGCTCGGGCTCACCGGGCCCCAGCTCGTCAGTGGTCCCACTACGCCGGGAAGCACTCACCTGAACCCCCTGCAGGCTGCTGCGTCCGCACGTACGCCGCGCTCGTCCACTCTCCGGACATCATTCAACTCGAACGTGACGCAGCCCACATCGGCTTCCGGAAAGATTCGACTAAATCGTTGCTCCCCGGATTTCCGTCACTCCCGGCACGCCTGCCCCGGGCGAACGTGTTCAACCCTTGGAGACCGCCGTCAGGATCTCCGGCAGCCGCCCCGCCGTGCGCGGTGCGGCGAGGCGCAGGCCGAGCAGGGTGATCAGCGCCCCGTAGAGGACGCCCGCCGGGAGCAGCAGCCAGGTCCATCTGTCGCCGTCCGAGGAGACGTTCAGCCAGATCGCGACGGCGATCACGGGCGCGGTCAGCAGGGCGGCGGCGATCATGCCGCCGAAGATGGAGATCCAGGCGAGGCCCGCCTGACCGGGGACCACGTTCTTGTAGCCCTCCTGCGGGATGGAGTAGGGGAAGCGGGCCGAGGACCAGGCGCCGGTGGCGAGCATCGCGCCGAGGAGCGCGAAGGACAGCCCGAGCACCTCGGGCAGCTTCGGCCAGGCGCCGAGCAGCGCGGTCGTCACCACGGTGACGAGCGTGGCGTACGGGAGCGTGATCAGCAGCAGTGCCAGCGCCCGGCCCCGCAGTTCGGCGTGGGCGTCACGGCGGGAGGAGATCGTCATGGCGACCATCCAGAACGCGGACGTGTCCTGACCGAACTGGTTGTACATCTGGATGCCCAGCATCCCCGCCGCGAAGCAGGCGAAGTAGATCGACCCGGTGCCCTGCAGCGCGTTGAAGACCGGGACGATCAGTCCGATCGCGAGCGAGGTCACCCATGCCGCCTTGGTCTTCGGGTCACGCCAGATGTAGCGCAGGCTGCGCTCCATCACCGTGCCGGTACGGCCCGCGGGCAGCAGCCGGGACAGGCCCGTCGAGGTGCGCTCCCGGGCGCCGGGATCGGCGGCCTGGAGCGTCGACTCGTCCGGTGAGGTCATCAGCGTCGTCAGGCTGCGCGACCACAGGGCCAGCAGCCCCGCGAGCGCCGCCGCGCTCAGGGCGAGTTGGGCGACCGCAAGGCCGTAGGCACCGCGGCTCACGGAGTCCACGGCGCCGATCGAGGAGGCGGGCGGCACCCACCGCAGTACGTTCTCCACCGGGTCCAGTGGGGACAGCCCGGCCGAACCCAGTCGCTGGGCGCCGAAGTTGACGAGCTGCGCGCCCACCGCGATGACGAGTCCGCTCAGGACGGCCAGGTCGCGACCCTTGCGGCTGGTCAGCAGCCGGATGTTGGCGGCGGCGACGGCACGGGCGAGTGCCACGCAGACCAGCAGGGCGAGGACGACCGCGAGCACGCCGACTCCGTACGCGGCCGCCCCGTGCGCCACAGAGATCACCGCGCCGGTGAACAGACAGAGCGTGAAGAGGGGGCCGATCCCGACGAGGGAGGCCGCGAGCAGCGCCCGTACGAGGGGCTGCGGGCGCAGCGGCAGCATCACCAGGCGGGTGGGGTCCAGCGTCTCGTCGCCGCTGGGGAAGAACAGCGGCATCACCGCCCAGCCGAGCGCGAGCACCTCGACGAGCAGGACCGCGATGGTGGCGGCGTGCGCGTTGCCGCGCAGGGCGATCAGACCGAGCAGTTGCAGCGCGGCGATCAGCAGCACGACGACGACGGAGGTGATGTAGGCGGCCCGCCGCCCGGCGGACTGGCGCAGGCCGTTGCGCAGCAGGGACAGTTTGAGCCGTACGACGACGGGGGTGAGGCCCGCGGCGCTCATCGGGTGCCACCGCCGAGCCAGTCCAGGTCGGTCGTGGTGGCGCGGCCGTGTGCGCCGACCAGTTCGAGGAACGCCTGCTGGAGCGTCGGGGCGCTGCCGCGTACCTCGGCGAGGGGGCCGTGCGCGCGGATGCGCCCCGCGGCCATGACCGCCACCCAGTCGCACAGCGACTCCACCAACTCCATGACGTGGGAGGAGAAGACGACGGTGGCGCCGGAGCCGGTGTAGCGCTCCAGGACTCCGCGGATGGTCTGCGCGGAGACCGGGTCGACGCCCTCGAACGGCTCGTCGAGGAAGAGGACTTCGGGGTTGTGGAGCAGGGCTGCGGCCAGTCCGATCTTCTTGCGCATGCCGGTCGAGTAGTCGACGACGAGCTTGTGCTGCGCCCCGGCCAGGTCGAGGACGTCGAGGAGCTGGGTGGCCCGCTTGTCGACCTCGGCGCCGGGCAGCCCGCGCAACCGGCCGGTGTAGGCGAGGAGTTCGCGCCCGGAGAGTCGTTCGAAGAGCCGCAGCCCCTCGGGCAGGACGCCGATGCGGGCCTTCACCTCGACCGGGTCGCGCCAGACGTCGTGTCCGACCACCTCCACGGTGCCCTGGTCGGGCCGCAGCAGCCCGGTGACCATGGACAGGGTGGTGGTCTTCCCGGCCCCGTTCGGGCCCACCAGCCCGATGAACCGCCCGGCGGGCAGCTCAAGATCGATGCCGGCGACGGCGATCTGCTCCCCGAACCGCTTCCAGAGCCCCTGCACCCGTACGGCGGGCATGCCTGTCGCTGCTCCCTCGGTCATAGGAGCACCCTAAGGGGCAAGGGCAAGGGGGCAGAGGGGAGTGGGGCCACCGGAGCGGAAGGCGTGAACGGGGCCCGGTTGCACGGGCGGGCCGGGCGAGTTCGGCGGCGGCGCTCGCCTATCGGTCCCGCCCGCAGGCGTAAGCGAGCGGCGAGATCAACTCCTCCGCGTCCGGCAGCCAGCGGTTCGCGTCCGTCGGCCGGCGGACCCACTGCACGGCGCCGCGGGCGGCGTACCGCGTGGGCGGCGCGGCGACGTAGGACCCCTCGCCGAGGGCGGACAGGTCCAGGGAGTCGAGTGACCAGCCCCGGTTCCGTACCAGGTCCGGAACCTTCGCCGACGCGCCGGGAAGCACGAAGAACCACATGCGGCGGTCCGGCGTCAGGGTCACGGGCCCGAGTGTCAGTTCCATCCGCTCCATGCGTGCGAGTGCCAGGAATCCGGCGGTCTCCGGGACGTCGATCGCGTCGAAGGTGCGCCCGGTGGGCAGCAGGATCGACGCCTTCGGCTGTCCGGCCCACAGACGGCGCACGACGGTCGCGCTGCCGGTCGCCTGCGTCGCCCAGTCCTGGCGAACCGGATGGGCGCCGGGCATGCGGCATGCGGCCCGACCGCAGGAGCAGCGAGGCATCCCGTCGACGGCTTCCAGCCAGGTGCCCGGGAACACGTCCCAATGGCGCTCCTGGACGTAACGTACGGCGGCTTCCAGCAGCGAACCGCCGCGCTGCTGCGGGATGGGGGCAGCTTGAGGGCCTGCGATCGTCTCTTCCACGTTGAACACAACTCTGGTCGTGACCGGGGGTTACGCCTCCTGGTCCGGCGCCGTCGGCCGCTCGGGAAGCGCCTTTTGGGAATGTCCTATCAATTCCGCATGCGCCGGGAGGAGCACCGTCTTCGAGGGCGGGGCGCACAGGTGCACGGGCGGGGGCGCGCAAGAGGAACGGCACCGAGGTCCGGGTAACCACGTGAGGGGTGAGGCATCAGCCTTTACCCCGGCAATCCGCGCATGTCTCGCATCAGAGGCATGCCTGCTGGGCATCGATCTTCAAGGCCGGACCCTTTCGGTGCCCGGGAAAGGAGTTCCCGTCGAACCCGGCCGTTGAAGAGACGTCGACTCGGTGCACGGGCAGGCATCCGAGCCGTGAAGCAGGGGGTACACATGGCCGCCAGGCCTCTCGTCGCGCGGCAGCCGAACGAACGGCTGCAGGCGCTCATCCAGGAAGCGGGCTGCTCGAACGCGGGCCTCGCTCGCCGGGTCAACATGTGCGGCGCGGAACACGGTCTCGATCTTCGCTACGACAAGACCTCGGTGGCGCGCTGGTTGCGCGGGCAGCAACCGAGGGGCCGGGCACCGGCGATCATCGCCGAGGCGCTCGGCCGCAAGCTGGGCCGCGCGGTCACGATCGACGAGATCGGCATGGCCAACGGCAAGAACCTCGCCTCCGGCGTGGGCCTGCAGTTCTCGCCGACGGTGCTGGGCGCCATCGAGCAGGTCTGCGAGCTGTGGCGCAGCGACGTCGGGCGGCGCGACTTCCTCTCCGGCTCCTCGGTCGCCGCCTCGGCACTCGTCGAACCGAGCCGCGACTGGCTGATCTCCGGGCCGGACCCGCAGGTCGCGCGGTCGGCCGGACCGCGGGTGGGGTCCTCGGACGTGGCCGCGGTGCGTGCGATGACCCAGGCGCTGGTCGACCTGGACCACCAGTACGGCAGCGGCCATGTGCGCCCGGTCGTCGTGCACTACCTCAACAGCGTCGTCTCGGGGCTGCTGGCCGGCTCGTACCGGGACGCCGTGGGGCGCGAACTCTTCGCGGCCGTCGCACGGTTGACGGAACTCGCCGGGTACATGGCCGTCGACACCGGGCAGCCGGGACTCGCCCAGCGGTACTACATCCAGGCGCTGCGGCTCGCCCAGGCGGCGGGCGACCGCGGCTACGGCGGTTATGTGCTCGCCGCCTCCATGAGCCACCTCGCGGCGCAGCTCGGCAATCCGCGCGAGATCGCGCAGTTGGCCCGTGCGGCCCAGGAAGGGGCACGCGGGCGGGCGACACCGCGGGCGGAGGCGATGTTCCTCGCCGCCGAGGCACGTGGACACGCGCTGATGGGCGATGCGCGGGCCGCCCAGATCGCGTCTGGCCGCGCGGTCACGGCACTGGAGGCGGCGGACACCGGGACCGGGGACGACCCGGCGTGGATCGCCCACTTCGACCACGCGTATCTGGCGGACGAGCTGGCGCACTGCCACCGGGACCTCGGACAGGCCGAGGCGGCGGCACGGTGCGCCGAGGAGTCCTTGGCCGGGCACCCCGAGTCCCGGGCGCGGCGCCGGGCCATCGGCTATGTGCTGCTCGCGACGGCCCAGGTGCAGCAGCGCGAGGTGGAGCAGGCGTGCCACACGGGCCTGAAGGCCGTGGAGATCCTCGGCAGCCTGCGGTCCAACCGCGGCGCCGAGTACCTGGAGGACCTCCAGCAGCGGCTGGAGCCGTTCCGGGACGAGGCGGTGGTGCGGGAGTTCGGGGCGCGGATGGATCTGGCGACGGCCGCTTAGCCGCGTCGAACTCCCTTCGGGGCGTTCGTACGCCCCTTCGGAGCCTTGCGGGGCAGCCGCGCGGGTGTGAAAGTCCGGCGAACGAGAGGTGGCCGACGGGCGAAGGTGTGGAAGAGGACTTAAACAGCGCCCGGCGTGGCGGTTGTGTTACCGCTGTCACACGGGCGCGAGGTCGGGCCCCGTGCTGCGTGGCATGCGGCTCGGGGGACCCGGTAGCGTGAGCCGACGATTCCGAAAGTCCCCCATTCGTAGGAGTCCCGGTGACGCAGAGTGGACAGGGCGAGGAGCCCTCGGCGCGGCCCGCGCGCGAAGGCATCGTGCTGCCCTCCGACGGCGGCGAGCCCCTGCTGCCGGGCCAGGCGGGCGGAGCGAACGGCTCCGCCGTTCCCGCGGCCGGCCGCCATGCGGCGGCTGCGGGCGGCCCGGAGGGCCATGGCTCCCCGGCGGGCGGTCAGGCGTGGGGCAGCCCGTGGGGACCGGAGCAGTCCCCCCAGGCGCCCCCGGCTGCCCAGGGCTGGGGCGGCGACGCGGGGCAGCAGTGGGGTGCAGCCGGGGCGGCGCCCGCACCGGAGTGGGGTGCGCACGGCGCACAGTCCTCCTGGGAGACCCCGGATCCGCAGCAGGGCTGGGGCGGGGCTCCGGCCGCCCAGCAGCCGCACGGCGGTGCCGGACAGCCGCTGCCGCCCGAGGGCGCGCAGCCGTCGTCGTACGGCCAGGACGGGCACCTGCCGCAGCAGGGTGCCTACGATCATCGGCAGGGCGCACAGCCCCTGCCGCACGCCGCGCCCCTGCCGCCCGCGGACGAGGGCGCCACGCAGTACATCCCGCCGGTGGCGCTCGGCCCCGACGAGGGCGCGACCCAGTACATCCCGCCCGTCGCGGCCGGTGCCGACGAGGGGGCGACCCAGTACATCCCGCCGGTGACCGCGGGGGCGCTGCCGCCCGAGGTGTCCGGCGACGCCGCGACGCGCTTCCTCGGCCGGGCCCAGGGCTCCGCGCCGCTGCCGCCGGCCGGCCCCGACGCCCAGGCCACGCAGTACCTTCCGCCCGTCCCCGGACAGCCGGGTCCCGCGCCCTACGGAATGCCGGAGCCCCAGGACGACCGGCGGACGCCGGCGGAGTTCGACAATCTGTTCCGGCATGCCGCGGGCGGCGCCGAGCCCACCCAGCATCTGCCGAGGTTCGACGGGGCGGACGCGCCGGGTGCCCCGATGGGCCGGGCGGCCGGACGACACGACGACGGCGGCGGCCGCGGCCGCTCGCGGATGCCGCTCATAGCGGCCGTCGGCGTGGGCATCGTCGTCCTCGGCATCGGCGCGGGCGCCCTGCTCGGCGGTGGCGGGGGCACCGACGACGAGGGCGGCAACAGCAAGAACGTCTCTGCGACCGGCCCGGCCGCGGACTCCTCGCCCTCGGGTTCCGACGACGCCGCCAAGCAGCAGGCGGTCGCGCTCGACAAGCTCCTCGCCGACAGCGGCAACAGCCGGGGTGCGGTGATCAAGGCGGTCGCGGAGGTCAAGGTCTGCCAGAACCTCGGCCAGGCGGCCAGCGATCTGCGCAACGCCGCCCAGCAGCGAAACGGCCTGGTCACGCAGCTGTCCAAGCTCGAGGTCGACAAGCTGCCCCAGCACGGCGAGCTGACCAACTCGCTCACCGCGGCATGGAAGGCGTCCGCGTCCGCCGATACCCACTACGCCGCCTGGGCGGACCAGGTCGCGGGCAGCAAGAAGACGTGCAGGAAGGGCCATGCCCGCTCCACCGGCCAGACCGAAGCGGGCAACCGCGACAGCGGTACGGCCAGCGCCCAGAAGGCGAAGGCCGCGCGGCTGTGGAACGCCATCGCCCAGAAGTACGGCCTGACCCAGCGCCAGCCGACACAGCTGTGACAGCGCGGGTGTGCGTCGCCGGTCCGGGACCGTGCGGCGCACACCTCGCGCGGGCCCGTTCGGTGCCCCCGCTCGCCGGGCCTACTCGGTGGTGCTCTCCAGCGTCTTCGAGACGTCGACGAAGCCCTTGCGGGCCGCCACCAGCTGACCCTGGTGCACGACCTGGAAGGTCACGCTCGAGTTGATCAGCCGGGGGAAGTCGACGACGGCGGTCAGGTCCTGGAACCGCCAGCGCAGGCTCGGGGTGAGACCGCCCGTGTCGACCTTGAGGCCGTTGTCGAGGGCCGAGCGGATCGTGTTCGCGCTCACCCGGCCGCCGCCGAGCGACTCCACGACCTCCTTCAGGACCGTGTAGGCGATCCACGTGGTCTGCACGCCCGCGTCCGCCGGGTCGATCCGGTTGTCGCCGAAGGCCTCCTCGCGGATCACCTTCTTCATCGGGTCCCAGCGCTTGTCCGTCGGCTCCGGGTACCAGCCGGTGACGTACGCCCCTTCGTAGGGACCCGAGCCGCCGCCGGACTGGTTGATGACCGACTGGTCGACGCTGCCGAGCACGGAGGCGGTGCGCACCGCGGGGTACTCCGTGCTCAGCCGGCGGAAGGAGTCCATGAACGTGCCGGTGCGGTCGTCGAGCGAGGGCACCACGCACCCCTTCTTCGCCGTGTCCGCGGTCGCCTGTTCCAGCGCCGACTTGGCCTGGGAGTCGAACGCGGTGGCGTCCTCGGCGGCCCGCACATCGGCGACCTGGGCGTGGCCCGCCGCCTTCAGCCCGGAGTCGAGCAGCAGGGGCAGCTGGTCGCCGGCCACGGTGTCGGGCCGCACCATCGCGACGGGACCGCAGCTCTTGCCCAGCTCCTCGCCGAGGCCGGCCAGCAGCGCCGGCTGGCCGCCGTTGACGGGGTAGGAGAGCACGCTCTTGAACTCGTCGTCGGTCAGGCCGTAGCCGCCTATGTACGGGATGCCCGCCGACTCCAGCGGCGAGAGGAAGGAGGAGCCGAACTGGCTGTAGGAGCCGACGACCGCGACGACCTTCTTCTTGACGGCGAGCCGGGCGCACTTGGCGGCGCCCACGTAGTCGTTGTGGTCGTTGCAGGTGAGCACGTTCAGCTTGTGTCCGTCGAGGCCGCCGTGCGCGTTGACCCAGCGGGCGTACGCACTCGCCATGGCCGGCATGCCCGGCTTGTTGGTCGCCGACGTGTTCTGCGGCGCCCACGTCATGACGGTGACGGTGTCGTCCCCGGAACCCCCCGAGATACCGGGGACGACACCGCAGGCCGCGGCCAGGGACGCACAGGCCACCAGGGCTCCCGTGGCGATCAGGGCCGTCTTGACGCGGGGAGTCGCTGTTCTGCGGACGGCACCCGGAGCACTCGGGCTGGTGGGGGAGGAGCTGGTACGTCGCCTGCCGGTCATGGACACGCACGATTCCCCCACATCACTAACCCTCGTGCGATCAGTGGTCAACTGGAAGTGACGTAGAGGTGAATTACGGGGGTCGATGATCCGGATTTCACAGGGAACGTACGATCGATGACCGTGCAAGGTTCCGAGAGCTCTTCCCGTCGTGCCCGTCGCTCATCCACCATGGGCGTCATGCCACTGAACGACATGCCGTGGTGGCGCTGGCGCAGCAATGTGCGCTCCGCGCTGCACATGCTTTCGGACCAGGTGTTCCAACGGGACGTCTGGCTCGCCGGAGTCGAGGGATACGGGGACGTCACCGACGCCGTGTACCGCCTCGTCGAGGACACCTGGCTGGACAACTGGTCCGCCGAGAAATACGTCGGCACGATCTTCCGCGACTCGCAGGAGGCGGCGCTCGTCGACACCGCGGTGCTGCGGGTGCTGCGGATCATGCACCAGGTCGGGCCCGATGCGGAGGTGGGGGCGTACCTCAACCACCACGGGTGGCCCGAGGCGGTGCGGGCGGCACGCGATGCCCATGTGCGGCTCGCGATGGGCGACGGCGAGGACCCCGACGTCCCCCCGCGGACGCTCGAGGTGCTGCGGATCGTCACCCGAAGCGCGTAACAGGCGGAACGCGGCGTCCGGGTGGCGGGACGGAGATCCGTCCCGGCCCGCCGTCATGAGACCCTGGCCTGCATGAGTGAGCAGTCCACCCGAGCCGCGGTCCCCGCCCACCAGTACGTCCTCACCCTCTCCTGCCCGGACAAGCAGGGGATCGTGCACGCCGTGTCGAGCTATCTCTTCATGACCGGCTGCAACATCGAGGACAGCCAGCAGTTCGGCGACCACGACACGGGACTGTTCTTCATGCGGGTGCACTTCTCTGCAGAGGCCCCCGTGACCGTGGACAAGCTGCGCGCGAGCTTCGCGGCGATCGGTGACTCCTTCCAGATGGACTGGCAGATCAACCGGGCCGACGAGAAGATGCGCGTCGTGCTGATGGTCAGCAGGTTCGGGCACTGCCTGAACGACCTCCTCTTCCGCGCCCGGACCGGCGCGCTGCCCGTCGAGATCGCGGCCGTGGTGTCCAACCACACCGACTTCGCCGAGCTGGTCGGGTCGTACGACATCCCGTTCCATCACATCCCGGTGACCAAGGACACCAAGGCGGAGGCCGAGGCACGGGTGCTGGAGCTGGTGCACGAGCTGGACGTCGAGCTGGTGGTCCTGGCCCGGTACATGCAGGTGCTCTCGGACGACCTGTGCAAGCAGCTCAGCGGGCGGATCATCAACATCCACCACTCGTTCCTGCCGAGCTTCAAGGGCGCGAAGCCGTACCACCAGGCGCACGCACGCGGTGTGAAGCTGATCGGCGCCACCGCTCACTACGTCACGGCCGACCTCGACGAGGGTCCGATCATCGAGCAGGAGGTCGAGCGGGTGGGCCATGGCGTGACCCCCGACCAGCTGGTCGCGATCGGGCGGGACGTCGAGTGCCAGGCGCTGGCCCGCGCGGTCAAGTGGCACGCCGAGCGCCGGATCCTGCTGAACGGCCGGCGGACGGTGGTCTTCGCCTGAGACCCGGGCCTACATCCGGCTCAGCGACGCCGCCGCGAACAGCACGTCCCTGATCGCCTCGCGGTCCCCGACCTGCCCCGCGGCCGCCTCCTCGGGCGGCACATGGCCCGCGGCCAGGCGGCAGAACTCCACCCCGTCGAGTGCGACGTGCGCCACCTCGTGCTCGGCGGAGGCGACCGCGCCGGGCGAGTCCAGGGCGATCAGCCACTGGCCGCCGCCCGATCCCTCGATCTCCAGACGCAGGGTGCGCCCGGGCTCGCCCGCCGGTACGAGGTGCCGGGTGCGGCCGGGGGCGGCGAGACCGGCCTGCCGCCGGGCCGCGAGCATCGCGGGGAGCAGGCGCGCGCCCAGGTCGATCATGCTGTTCAGATGCCGGGGCGCCGGCGGTTCGTACGGGTAGTCGATGGCGTTCGCGATGTCCTCGGCGTGCACCCAGCACTCGAACGCCCGGTCCAGCATCGCGTCCCGCAGCGACAGCCCGAATCCGCCGTAAGAGACCGTCGGCGTCCCGGTGTCCCCGCCGGTGAAGGACAGCGTCCGCACCAGGTTGTGGCTCTGCTCCCGCCACGGTCCGCGGACCGAACGGGTGGGCGGGAAGTGCGAGGCGCGCCAGTACGCCTCCGTGCGGCCCTCGGGCGTGCCCTCCTCGCCGCTCACGCTCCCGAGCGGGTCGTCGAGCCCCAGCGCGACCGCCACCAGCCCGTCGACGGAGAGCAGGTGCGCGATCACCCCGGCGACGGTGGTGCGGCGGCTGGTGGGACCCGTCCCGTCGAACCAGCGCAGCCGCACCGGGGCGTGCCACTCGGAGTCGCCGATGTCCTGCAGCAGGGCGTCGAGGCGGGCGGCCTCGGCGTCGAAGGGGGCCACCCAGTCCGGCACCGGGATGCGCGGCGGGCGCCGGTCGAGGCAGCTCTGCAGGACGCGGGTGCGCAGGGCCGGGTCGAGATCAAGACTCTCGGGACGCTGCAGCAGTCCGACGGCCTGGCGCAGCCGTCGCGCCTCGTCCGCGCACGGGCCGCAGTCCCCGAGGTGCGCCTCGACGGCGGCCGTCTCCTCGGCCGAGCAGGCGGCCAGCGCCCATGCTCCGAGCAGCGACTTCAGTACCCCGTGCTCGAGCACGAGCGCGGGGGGAGAGACCGGCGGCGCGGTCACGGGAGACGGGTCGGGCAACGGCATCCCGGAGTCCTCGACGGAACTGCGCGGCGTGGGGATCCGGGGTGCCCGCCCGGTGCCACCCGGTCCGTCGGCTCCGGTGACCGGGCCGGCAGGGCCGTAGGCGGCGCCGTCCCCACCGGTGCCCGGGTCGGCCGGCCGGCCGACCCGGGCACCGGAGCGTCCCGTGGCGCCGTTCCCGGCCGTGTCCGAGTCGCCGTGTCCGTCCATGCCGCCGTTCCGGTCCGTGCCGCCGTCCGCCGGTGGGCCCGGTTCCCCCGGTCCACGCGCGTCACTGCCGGGCTCCGCCCCCTGGGCGTCGCCGTCCGCCACCCGCCCGTGCCCGGCAGCCGTGCCGCCGTCGGCGGCCGGTGTGCCCGGACCCTCGTGGGCGCCGTGCCTTTGGTGCTTCCCGTGCCCCTCGGGGCCCTCCTCCTCGGTCACCAGGCCTCCCCCGCTTCGGGAGGGACGCCCGAGGGGGCCGCCTCATGGGCCGTGGACAGCAACTGGAGGCCGAGGCGCAGGCGTCGACGGGCCTCCTCCTCCTCGATGTCGAGGTCGACCGCGGTCTGGCGGTAGTCGCGGCGCTGGAAGTAGGCCCGCTCGAGCGCCGCGCGCAGCGGTACCGGCATCGATGTCACGATGAAGTCCGCGCGCGCCGCGATGGAGGCCTGGCGCACCCTGCGCTCCAGGTCCTCCGGGGTGCCCTGCCCGCCCTGCGCCAGCGCGGCGGTCCCGGCGGCGTGCAGCCGCTGAACGGCGAGCCGGTGGGTCAGCATGGCGATCCAGGACCGGAGCGGACCCTGTTTGGGGTCGTACGACTCGGGGTGCTCCCAGACGTGGACGAACACCTCTCGCGTGATGCCGTCGGCGGCCTCCTCGTCCCCGAGCACGCGGTGGGCGAGGCCGTGCACGAGCGAGGCGAACCGGTCGTAGCACTCACCGAGCGCCGCCGCTTCGCCCCGGGCGAGCCGCTGTTGCATCCTGCGGTCCCACCGGGGCGGTGCGTCCTTCTTCGCCATGCGGCCCCCTCGCCCCTGGTCGTGCCCGGTGCCCTGTCCTGATCCAGCCTCTGTCTTCCGCCATCACGAATGTAGTCGGCACCTGGGACGACGCACGCCCCTTTGCGGCAATGTGCGCCCCTTGACGAGCCGCAGGTGATAAAGGCTTCCGGGCGGGATTGGTGGTTCGAGCGGCGTATACCCCGATGAGGGCCGATCAGGCGTGAGCGAATGCGATCGTTACCGATTGATTTGGCTCATCTACCACGCGCTTTCGATCGAAAGTTCGGTGTTTTATGGAGAGTCATCGGGGCAGCTGCGCCTGAAGGAAGCGTAGGCACTGCTTCCGTTTTCGATCGGGCTGCGGGCAGGCGGGAGGCATGGCGGTGACAGTCGAGGTGGCCTTCGGGCAGTACGGCGAGTGGGCCGTGCTCCAAGTGGCGGGCGAACTGGACCTGGTGACGTCACCGGTGCTGCGGCAGCGGGTGCACGACGCGGTGGCGGACGGTCGCCACCATGTCGTGCTGGACCTCTCCGACGTGGTCTTCTGCGACTCCAGCGGCGTCGGCGTGCTGATCGCCACCCGCCGGCTGATCCGCTCATGCCAGGGCCGCCTCAGACTGATACTTCCCGGGCGGAGCAGCGAGGACGGCTCACACGTCGACCGGGTTCTCGCGGCTCTCGGCGTGCGTCGCCTCTTCGACGTGTACCCGGACGTCACCGCGGCCGTCGACGACGAGGCCCGCCCCCTGTCCGCGTAGTCGCGAGGACACCCCGCCGACCGACGGCGTGACATGTGGTCCTGCCCACAGTTCCGGCAGGGCGTCATCCATGGAAGGTCGCGGGACGGCCACGCTGTTGTCGCGGAATTCCTGCGGTCTTGGTACAAGCGTCGTTTTCCGTCTCCCCCGAAGCCCGCGACGACGTACGCTCCGTGCGAGACACACCCCCGACACGTCACGTGAGGCGGCCCGAGAAGACATGGTCAGCACCGAGTACGAGCGAAGGATCGCCGCCCGGTTCGCCACCTTCGACCAGGACGGCAACGGCTACATCGACCGCGCGGACTTCAACGCTGCGGCCAAGGCGGTCCTCAACGAGTTCGGCACCGCGGCCCGGTCCGAGCAGGGGCAGGCCCTGTACGCCGGGGGTGAGGCCTTCTGGCAGGGCATGGCCGGGATAGCGGACCGTGACGGCGACCAGCGCATCACGCGCGAGGAATTCGTGGGGGGCGCGGTCAAGCGGCTGCGCGACAATCCCGACCGGTTCGCCGAGATCGCCCGTCCGTTCCTGCACGCGGCACTCGCCGTGGCGGACTACGACCGTGACGGTGCGGCCACGGTGGACGAGGCCGTGCGCGTCCTGACGGCGCTCGGTGTCCACGAGGACATCGCCCGGACGGCAGCGGCGGCGCTGGACGCCGACGGCGACGGCAAGGTGGGCGAGGCCGAGGTCGTGGCCGCGTTCGCGCGCTACTTCACCGTTCCCGAGTAGCGTTCGCGCAGTTTGTGCTTGAGCACCTTTCGCAGCGTGTCGTTGCGCGGGAGGGCGTCCACCAGCTCCAGCTGCTCCGGCAGCTTGTGCACGGACAGCCCTTCCGCGCGCAGGTACGAGACGACCGCCGGGAGGGTCAGCCCCCCGGTGTCCGCGGCTGTTTCGACCACCGCGCAGACCCGTTCACCGCGCTCTTCGTCGGGCAGCCCGATCACCGCGACGTCCCGGACCGCGGGATGCCGGTGCAGCAGGTCCTCGATCTCCTTGGCGGAGATGTTCTCGCCCTTGCGGATGATGACGTCCTTGAGGCGTCCGGTGAGCACCAGATGACCGCTGCCGGTGAGACGGCCGAGGTCGCCCGTGATCAGGAACCCGTCCGCGTCGAACGCCTGAGCCGTCAGGGCCGGGTCCAGATACCCCCGGCAGACGGCCTCCCCCCGCAGCCGCACCTCCCCGTCCACGATCCGTATCTCCATCCCCTCGGGCGGCCGTCCCTCCGTCGTCGCCAGGTTCTCCGCGTAGTCGTCCGGCGATCCCATCGTGATCATCGGCACCTCGGTCATGCCGTACCCGTGGGTGAGCTGCACCTCCATCTCCCGTACGACGGCGTGGTAGACCTCCGGGGGCTTCGGCGCCCCGCCCCCCGCCAGCAGCCGCAAGGACGGGATCACCTTCACCCCCGGCTGCCGGCGCTGCTCGGCGAGGAACATCGAGTAGAAGGCCGTCGATCCGCCGGCCACCGTCACCCCGTGCCTGCGGTAGTCCTAACCGCGTCAGGCGGAGGGGACCCATGACCGAACTGCCTCGCATCATCAGTGTCGACGACCATGTGATCGAGCCCGCGCACCTCTTCGAGACCTGGCTGCCGACGAAGTACCGGGACCGCGGCCCCAAGCCGCTGACCGCGGGGATCGGGGAACTCGCCTACGTCGGCGGCAAGTACCGGATCACGATGGACCTGGTGGATCTACGAGGACCTGAAGTTCCCGTACAAGCGCAACATCGCCGCCGTCGGCTTCGACCGCGACGAGATGACCCTGGAGGGCATCACCCGTCAGGAGATGAGGCGCGGCTGCTGGGACCCGGTGGAGCGGCTGAAGGACATGGACCTCAACCATGTCGAGGCCAGCCTCTGCTTCCCGACCTTCCCCCGCTTCTGCGGTCAGACCTTCGCCGAGGCGCACGACAAGGAGGTCGCCCTCGCGGTCGCCGAGATCAGGCGCAACGCCGCACGCGGGGTGAAGGCGGTCACCTTCTCCGAGATCCCCACCCATCTCGGCCTGCCGTCCATCCACTCGGGCCACTGGGACCCCTTCTTCGCGGTGTGCGAGGAGACCGGCACGGTCGTGAACATGCACATCGGGTCGTCCTCCCAGATGCCCGCGGCGTCCCGGACGCCCCGCCCGCCGTACAGGCCTCACTCTCCTTCAACAACGCGATGGCGTCGATGATGGACTTCCTGTTCAGCGGCGTGCTGGTGCGGTACCCGCGGCTCAAGCTCGCCTACTCCGAGGGGCAGATGGGCTGGATCCCCTACGCCCTGGAGCGCGCCGACGACGTCTGGCAGGAGCACCGTGCACGGGGCGGTGTCCGCGACCTGATCCCCGAACCGCCGTCGACGTACTACTACCGGCAGATCTTCTGCTGCTTCTTCCGCGACAAGCACGGCGTCGCCTCCCTCGATGTGGTCGGCCGTGACAACGCCACCTTCGAGACGGACTATCCGCACGTCGACTCGACCTTCCCGCACACCAAGGAGGTCGCGCTCGGCCATGTGAAGGGGCTCGACGACGAGACCGTTCACAAGCTGATGCGCGGCAATGCGATCCGGATGCTCGCACTCGACCTGGACCGCTAGCGGATCTCGCCGACTCGCCCGAGGAACTCGCCGACGACGCCGCCGTCCGTGGTGCCCGCGACTGCCTTCAGGTGCACGGCGGCATGGGGTTCACCTGGGAGTCCGATGTGCACCTGCTGCTGAAGCGGGCATGGGTGCGGACCCAGCGCTCAGGGTTGCATACGGAGAGTGATGAACTCTGGCCGCCGATCCACTGTCCGATGCCGGGAGAGCGGCTGTGTGCAGGCATTCCATCGAACCGGCCCATGGAAGATGTCGCGGATTGTGGCAATCCGGTGTCACTGAGCGTTGATACCGGGTTGTGTCCTACGCGTGACTTGTCACGGACTGGAGTCGGCGCGGTGCTCGGGTACCTTGTGTGGGATGCGAGCGGTTCCGAGTCCGAGCGAGCCCGGTGCGGCCTCTGTGGCGGCGCCGGATCCGGCGCTGCGTACCGCTCGCAGGGCAGGGCGGCCCGTCGTACCTGCCTGTTCGACTCACCACGGCGAGCGTCGCACAGTATGCCGCACGCGTACTCCTTCGCGCTGGAATATGCCCGAAGCGCTTGTTGGGGTGACTGTACGTCAACCATGCTGTCGTGCAAGGGAATCACGGTCCGTGATCCTGGTTCCTGCCATGCAGACGATGACCACGATCGTGGCCCTTGCGAGGCGCGAGGCGATGTGTCCGCCGGTTCGGATGGTGTGAGCGGTGCAGGTGCTTCAAGTGCAGCTGGAGATCCGGCCCGACCCCGCGGAAGTGGGGCGGGCCCGCCGATGGGCCCGCTCCCGGCTCGTGGGGTCGGGCATAGCGGCGGACGAGCCACTGGCCGAGACGCTGGTTCTGCTCGTCTCCGAACTCGTCACCAACGCCGTGGTGCACACCGGCTGTCCCGCCGTGCTGCGCCTGCTGCTGACGGGTGTGCGGGACGAGTCGTCCTCTTGCGCCGCGGCCGGCACGGTCCGCCTCGAGGTGGCCGACGCCAGCGCCCGGCCGCCGGCTCCCCGGCATGCGATGGGTGACGAGACGGGCGGCCGCGGCCTGGAGCTCGTCGACGGCCTCGCGGACCGCTGGGGCTGGGATCCGGAGGGCGTGGGCAAGCGCATCTGGTGTGAGGTGGACCGCCGTGCGGCCGGAGCCGCGGGCAGGGCGGCGGCGTACGAAGTGGGCCGGGTGCCTCAGGAGTTCGCCTACGGCGTGGTGTAGCCGAAAGGGCCCGGGAGGTACGACGGTGCGCACGCTTGTGTGCGCGGCCGTGCGGGCTGCGGAGGGCCGGAGCGGACCGACGTCGGGTGCGCCGGGCCGTGCATCCGCACGCGCCGTCATAAATGGGGCATAGGTGATGAGTTGACCGACTGCTGTTGACGTCGCGTATTCGTTTGATCACGCTTATGGACAGCGATCGCCGTGAGGGGACGCCGAGGGCTCCGGTGACGGGGGTCCTCGACGAGTGCGGATCGTGATTCGGCGTCGGCCTCTCACGGGGAGGGCGGTCCGCGGGACCGTCCGGGGGCAGGGCGGGTACGCCGAGCCGGATGGCGGTGCGCGGTGCCGTGCTCGGGTGAGGCGGGGCGCCTCCCGCTCGAGCGTGGTCAGCAGGCGCGCCGCCACCCGGCCCTTCTTCGCGCGGACCCTGCTCCTAGAGGATCGCCACCGGCGCCACGGGAGTTCCTGTCGCGCCGGTGAACGGTTCCGGCATCGCCGACAGCAGGAAGGTGTAGCGGCCTTCTTGTCCACAGGCTGTGGACAACTCTTCGAGATTCCAGTTCTGGCCCTGCAGCATGCCCATCTCCACCAGGTCCAGGGCGTGGACGGGCAGCCAGAGGTCCTCGATCTCGGGAGGAAAGATCTCGAAGGTGAGGGTGTCGTTCGCGACCGCCGCCACGTCGCGCGCATGGAACCACTGCGGGGTCCGCACCGACAGCCCCGGCGACGGATACCCGTACCCGTGCTTGTCGCCCGCCAGATAGGTCTGGATCTGCCCGGTCCGCACAAGCACGATGTCTCCGTGAACGTGCCTTTGAGGTGGGTCGCGAGGACCGGGTCCCACTCCTCCTCGGTCATGTTGAAGAGCATCCGCTCGCGCAGGATGCCCGTCACGCACACCACCCCGTCCAGGTGCCCGTAGCGGGAGAGCGCCGTTCCGCGCGGCGTCGGCGGTGATGCGCGCACAGCGCTCCGGCACGCTGATCGGTTTCGCACGGGAACTGGGCGATGTCGTACGGGCGGCGGTGGCAACGGGTGCCGCGAGCGACCCGGTCGTGCGCGACCGCCTCGTGGCGCAGTGGGCCGAACCGCGGGCCATGCGCTGGAAGGCCCTACGCACGCTGGGTGCCGCGGCGGATCCGGGCGCCCCGAGCGTCGCCAAGCTCCTGTGGGGCCGCTGGCACCAGCGGCTGGGCGAGCTGGCGATGCAGGTGCGGGGCGCCGCCGGGGCGGTGGGCCCCACCGACTGGTCGCCGGAGGCACCGTACGAACTCGACCCGTTCCAGCACCTGTTCCTCTTCAGCCGGGCCGACACCGTCTACGGCGGCTCGGACCAGATCCAGCGCACGATCATCGCCGAGCGTGTGCTCGGTCTGCCGAAGGAACCCAGGGGACCGAAGGGCTGAGGAGTTGCGATGCCAGGGACCATACGAGGCGTGCTCTACGACGGCACACGGCCGCAGGTCGTCAGCGACCTGGAGGTGAGGGAGCCGGGACCCGGCGAGGTGCAGGTGGCGGTCTCGGCGGCGGGTCTGTGCCACAGCGCCCTGGCCGTGGTGGACGGGACCATTCCGTTCCCGTGCCCCGTGGTGCTGGGCCACGAGGGCGCGGGCGTCGTCGCGGCGGTGGGCGAGGGGGTCACCCATGTCCGGCCGGGCGACCATGTGTCGCTGTCGACCCTGGCGAACTGCGGGACGTGCGCCGAGTGCGACCGTGGGCGGCCGACGATGTGCCGGAAGGCGATCGGACGACCGGGGCAGCCGTTCACCCGGGCCGGCCGGTGTACCAGTTCGCGTCCAACTCCGCGTTCGCGGAACGCACGGTGGTCAAGGCGGTGCAGGCCGTCCGCATCCCGGAGGACATCCCGCTGCCGTCGGCGGCGCTCATCGGATGCGGCGTGCTGACCGGTGTGGGAGCCGTGCTGAACCGGGCCCGGGTGGGCCAGGGCGAGACCGTTCTTGTCATCGGGACCGGCGGGATCGACCTCAATGTGCTCCAGGGAGCCCGGATCGCCGGGGCGTCGAGGATCGTGGCGGTGGACGCCAACCCGGACAAGGAGCCGACGGCCCGCAGGTTCGGCGCCACCGACTTCCTCGACTCCGTCGACGAGGTGAGGGACGTGCTTCCCAGCGGCGCCGACCACGCCTTCGAGTGCGTGGGCAGGGTCGAGTTGATCCGCGCGGCGATCGACTTCCTGGACCGCCACGGCCAGGCGATCCTCCTGGGGGTGCCCCCGGCGACGGCCGAAGCCACGTTCCTGGTGTCGTCGATGTACCTGGACAAGTCCATCCTCGGCTGCCGCTACGGCTCCTCCCGCCCCCAGCGGGACATCGCGCTCTACGCCCGGCTCTACCGTGAAGGACGTTTGCTCCTGGACGAGTTGGTGACGGCCACGTACCCGGTGGAGGACTACGGAAAGGCGGCGGCGGACGCGCACGCGGGGAAGGTCGCGCGGGCCGTGCTGACCTTCTGAGCGACTCCGGGCAACCGCTCTCGGGGACTTGTCCACAGGCGGGGGAAAAACCCGTGGGCCGCTGTCGGTGCCATCCCCTACCTTCAGCCGCATGACGTACCGAGACGTGGCCTCCCGAGGGGTCCTGACCTGGGCCGTGGTGGCCGTCGGCGCCCGTATGCCGGTCGCCATGGCCCCGCTCGCCCTGGTCTTCCTCGCCCGTGAGCGGCCCGGCGGCTACACCCTGGGCGCCACCCTTGCCGCCGCGTACGTCATCGGCGAGATCGTCGGCGCCCCTCTCCTCGGGATGCGCATGCCCCCGGACCGTGCCCGCTCCCATCTGGCCGTGGGCCTCGCGGTGGGGGCGGCCGGTTTCGCGGGGCTCGGCGCGTTCCCGGCCGCGCCCGTGGCGGTCCTCGCGGTGCTGGCGTTTCTCGCGGGCGGCGCCCCGGCGGCGGCCCCCGGCGGCCTGCGCTCGCTGCTCACGGCCCTCGTCCCCGGGCGGGCCGTCGCCCAGGCCCTGTCCGCCGAGTCGATGCTGATGTCCGGCATCTGGGCGGTGTCGCCGGCCGCGGTCACCGGTCTCGCTCTCGCGGTGGCGCCCCGGGTGCCGCTGCTCCTGGCGGCGGCCCTGATGGCCGCCTCGGTCGTCGGACTGTGGCTGCTGCCGTCCGGCTGGGACGCGGGCACCGAGGAGCGGGACGGCATGTCGATGGCCCGACTCCTCGCCCGGGCCTGGCCGGTGTACGTGACGGGCGCGGCCAGTCTGTCCCTGCTCCCCCTCGCCGAACTGGTCCTTCCCGCCCTGCTCGAACAGCGCGGTGTGTCCGTCGGCTGGGCGGGCCCGCTGCTGACGGGGCTCGCCCTGGGCTCGGCGGTGGGCGCGTTCGTGTACGGGCTGCGCTCCTGGCCGGGCGGGACGCGCGCCCGGAGCGTGGTGCTGATGTGCGGCCTCTCGATGTGCCTGACGCTGGCCGCGCTGGCACCGAACACGGCCTGGACGGCGGTGGCACTCGTCATGGGTGGCGCGCTCCAGGCGGGCGCGCAGGTCACCCGGAATCTCGCCCTGCGCGAGATCCTCCCGCCCGCCGCGCTGGCCGCGGGCTACTCGGTGATGTATGCGGCCGTGGGCGCCGGCTACGCGGCCACGGGCTCCCTCGCGGGCGCCCTGCTCCACTTCGTCGCGCCCTCGACCGCGATCATGGCGGGCGTCGCCCTGACCCTCGCGCTCACGGCGCTGGGCGCCTGGGGCGAGGGGCCGCGGCGCCCTTCCGTATCCCTCGCCGGCTCATCCCTCGCCGACGGCGAGGGGGGTGCGGTTTCCATCGCCGGTGCGGACGGCGGGAGGGTCGTCCGGCTCCGCGACACCCGTGCGGAACGTCCGCCGATACGCCGTGGGGGTGACCCCGAGCGCCGCCTGTAGGTGCTGGCGCATCGACTGGGCCGTGCCGAACCCGGCGTCCCGCGCCACCAGATCGACCGAGAGATCGGTCGACTCCAGCAGTTGCCGGGCGTGTTCGACGCGCTGCCTGGTCAGCCACTGGCCGGGGCTGACGCCGACCTCCTCGCGGAAGCGGCGTGTGAAGGTGCGCACCGACATGGACTCCTGCTCCGCCATGTCGCGCAGCTGGATGGGCTCGTGGAGGCGTTCGAGCGCCCAGGCGCGGGCGGCGGTCGTGGTGGCCAGTTGCGGTTCCGGCAGCGGGCGGTGGATGTACTGCGCCTGGCCGCCGTCGCGATGGGGCGGTACGACCGTGCGGCGGGCAACCTCGTTGGCGACGGCGGTGCCGTGGTCGCGGCGCACCATGTGCAGGCACAGGTCGATGCCGGCCGCGACACCGGCCGAGGTCAGGACGTCGCCGTCGTCGATGAACAGCACATCGGCGTCGACCCTGATCCGCGGGAAGAGCCGCTGGAAGTGCTCGGCTTCGGCCCAGTGCGTGGTGGCGGGCCGGCCGTCCAGGCGACCGGCGGCCGCGAGGACGTAGACGCCGGTGCAGATGGAGGCGAGCCGGGTGCCCGGCCGGATGTACGCGAGCGCCGCGGCCAGCTCCTCGGTGAGCACGCCCTTCTCGAAGACGGGGCCGAGTTCGTAGGACGCCGGGATGACGACGGTGTCGGCGGTGGCCAGCGCCTGCGGACCGTTGCCGACGTGGATGGCGAAGTCGGCGTCGGTCTCGACCGGACCCGGTGGCCGGACGGAGCAGGTGACGACCTCGTACAGATGCCGCCCCTCGGCGTCCTTGGGGCGTCCGAAGATCCGGTGCGGGATGCCCAGTTCGAAGGGGAGCAGTCCGTCGAGGGCGAGGACGACGACGCGGTGCGGCCGGAACGCTGGCTCACGGGTCATGGCCCGATCCTAGCGAACCCTGTCCCTCGGGCCACTCGATCCGCTGGATCCGCTGTCGGATCCTGTATGTCGTGACCCAGACAACCGAAGCCGCAGCCACCGAGGACGCCCGGGGCGACAAGAAGCCGTCCCGCGTCCACCGGGCATGGTTCGTCGCGGCGGTCACCTTCGTGACGATCACCGGCGCCGCCGCCTTCCGTTCGCTGCCCGGACTGCTGATCGACCCGTTGCACCAGGAGTTCGGCTGGTCGCGCGGCACGATCGGCGCCGCGGTCTCCGTCAACCTGGCGCTGTACGGGCTGACCGCGCCGTTCGCGGCGGCCCTCATGGACCGCTTCGGCATCCGCCGGATCGTCGCCGTGGCCCTCGCGGTCATCGCGATCGGCTCGGGCACGACCGTCTGGATGTCGGCGGCCTGGCAGCTCATGCTCTGCTGGGGCCTGCTGGTCGGCCTGGGCACGGGCTCGATGGCGCTGGCCTTCGCGGCGACGGTCACCAACCGGTGGTTCACCGAGCGGCGCGGACTGGTGAGCGGGATCCTCACCGCCGCCTCCGCCTCGGGACAGCTGATCTTCCTTCCCGTGCTGTCCTGGATGGTGGAGGGCCACGGCTGGCGCCCCGCCGCGGTGACGGTCTCCCTCGCCGCCCTCGCGGTCATCCCCTTCGTCTGGCTGCTGCTGCGCGACCACCCCGCCGACGTCGGCCTGAAGCCGTACGGTGCGAAGGAGTTCGTGCCGCGTCCCGAGCCGGCGCGCGGGGCCGCCCGCCGCGCGGTCACGGTGCTTCTCTCGGCGGTGCGCACGGGTCCCTTCTGGCTGCTGGCCGGCACCTTCGCGATCTGCGGCGCCTCCACGAACGGCCTGATCCAGACTCACTTCGTCCCGGCCGCGCACGACCACGGCATGCCCATCACGGCGGCCGCCTCCCTCCTCGCGGTCATCGGCGTCTTCGACGTGCTGGGCACGGTCGCCTCGGGCTGGTTCACGGACCGCTACGAACCGCGGCGTCTGCTCGCGGTGTACTACGCCCTGCGCGGCATCTCCCTGCTCTTCCTGCCGATGCTCCTGGCCCCGACGGTCCGTCCGCCGATGATCTTCTTCATCGTCTTCTACGGCCTGGACTGGGTCGCCACGGTCCCGCCCACCCTCGCGCTGTGCCGGGAGCGGTACGGCGAGGACAGCGCCATCGTCTTCGGCTGGGTCCTCGCCTCGCACCAGGTCGGCGCGGCCCTGGTCGCCTTCCTGGGCGGCGTCGCACGGGATGTGTTCGGCTCCTACGACGTGGTCTGGTACGCCTCGGGCGCGCTGTGTGCGGCGGCGGCCCTGATGGCGCTGGTGATCCGGCGGCGCCCGGCGGTGGTGCCCGCACTCGCCTGAACGCGAGGGCCGGCCGGGCGGCGGAGTGCCCTGCCCGCTAGACGAACCGGCCCCGGTGGAACAGCAGCGGCGGTTCCTCGTTGTCCCGCGTCCCGAGAGCCCGTACCCGGCGCGCGGGGCGCGTGCCCGGGCCAGGAGGGCGGCGGTGTCCTGGAGTTCGTCGAGCCCGTCGACGCGTATGACCCCGTACTGCCGCATCGCCGCGTCGACCACGTCGTCCGCGCCGGCCAGTTTGCCGGTGTGCGAGGCGGCCGTGCGGGCGCCGGTCCCGGTGCGGCCGACCCTGACCGCGACCACCGGTACTCCGCGCCGGGCGGCACGGTCGGCGGCGAGGAGGAAGGAGCGGCCGTCCTTCAGCCCTTCGATGTAGCAGGCGATGGCGCCGACCTCGGGCTGCTCGGCGAAGTAGGAGAGGAAGTCGGCGGTCTCCAGATCGGCCTCGTTGCCGGTGGGGGCCCAGTGGGAGAGCCGCACACCCAGCTCCTGCAGGGCGAAGACGGGCCGCCCCTGGTGCCCGGACTGGGTGATGAGCGCGATGGCCGGGCCGTCGAGGTCGTCCCGGAACCGCTGGAAGGCGTTGAGGTTGGTGTTGGGCCCGAGCAGCCGGGTCCCGGACCGCTCCGCCGCGGCCGCGAGCCGCGCCTGCGCGTCCGCGCCCTCCCTGCCGGTCTCGGCGAACCCGGAGGCGAAGGCCACCGCGAACTTCACCTTGGCGGCGCCAGTTCCTCGAACAGCGGCAGGGGGTCGGAGACGAGCAGAACGGCCAGATCGACCTGCTCGGGCAGGTCGGAGAGAGTGGGGGAACAGGGCACCCCGAAGCCCCAGCCGCGGGTGGGGTGCACCGGATGCACCCGGGCTCCGACCCGTCCGGCCCAGTCGAGCAACTGCCGGGTGATGCCGGTGTTGGGCCGTCCCTCGGCGTCCGACGCGCCGATGACGGCGACCGACCCGGGCCGGAAGAACCGGTCCAGATCGGGGACCTCGGCGTACAGCGGACGCCCGCTGACGTCGACGTCCGCGCCTTCGGCGGGCCTGCCGTGCACCACGGGCGAGGGCTGCTCGTCGCAGCCGAGGACCCGGGTCCGGCGGGCGTCGGTGGTGAGGGTGCCGTGGGTTGATCCAAGCATCGGTCCACCCGCTCCTGTGTGATACAGCCCAGTAATTGACGCAGTGTCAGGTTATTGAACTAACACACTGTCAGGGAGGGGCGGAGCGGCACTCGGTGCGCAGCGGCCCGACCCGGGACACCGGCACCCTCGGTGCCGTCGGCGCCGGCACGGTCCCTCCCCGGTGCCCGCACCGCCGGCGACGCCTCCTGCGCCCGGCTCCGGCCCGGGCTCAGAGTGCCGCACGGTCGCGCGCGGTGCGGCGGGCCACCGCCTTGGCGATTCTGCGGGCGTCGATGGCCAGTTCGCGGAACATGCCGCTGATCGGATTGGTGAAGCCGGTGAAGTACAGGCCGGGGGCGGTGCGCGGGCAACGGGCACCGTGGACGACCGGCCTGCCGTGGGCGTCCAGAACGCCCAGATGACCCACGAGGCCCTCCAGGGCGCGTACATAGCCGGTCGCGGCGATCACGGCGTCCGGCTCGATCCGGCCGCCGTCGGCCAGGACGACCTTGCCGTCCTCGAATCCCTCGACGGCCGCCACGATCTCCACCCGGCCCTTGCGCACGGCGTCGATGAGTCCGACGTCCTGCACGGGGATGGCGCCCTCCTTGACGCGGGAGTAGAGGCCGGTGTCGGGCCGGGGCAGACCGTGCGCCGACAGGTCCGGCACGCTGATCCTGGCCATCGGACCGGCCAGCCGGTCGACGAGCCGCACCGGAAGCCGCCGTACGAGGATCCCGGTGAACTGGGCCGCCCATCCGGCCGTGGAGCGGCGCACCACATGGGGGGAGGTGCGCACCGACAGCCGCACCCGGGAGGCCCCGCCCTCCGCCAGGTCGACGGCTATCTCGGCACCCGTGTTGCCGACGCCGACCACGAGGACGTCCCGGCCCGCGTGCGGCGCCGGGTTGCGGTACTCGCCAGCGTGCAGGAACTCACCGCCGTAGGTGTCCCGGCCGGGCCAGTCGGGGATGCGCGGGGTGTGGTTGAAGCCGGTGGCGACGACCACGGCGCTGCCCGTCAGTTCACGGCCGCCGGTGGCGTGCAGCAGCCAGCCGGTGCCGCCCGCCGCGGGCTCGATGCGCGAGACCTCGACGCCGGTGACGATCTCCAACTGGTGGTGTTCGGCGTACTTCTCGAGATAGCGCACCACGTCGTCGCGGGCCACCCACCGCCCGAAGGACCGCGGCATCGCCAGTCCGGGCAAGGCCGACAGGCGCCGCGTGGTGTGCAGGCGCAGCCGGTCGTAGTGGCGCCGCCAGGACGCCCCGACGCGGTCGGACTTCTCCAGGACGACGGCCCGAACGCCCTGGGCGCGCAGTGCGTACGCCGCGGCGAGCCCTCCCGGCCCGCCGCCGATGACGTACACCGGTCGGTCCTCGTGCGACGGCACCGCTGGGCGCGACGAAGTGGTGGTCGAGTCGGCCATGAGCGGAGCGTATCCGCGCATGTCGTTGATGGGTCTCGGTCAAGACCGGAATCGGTTGCGAATCGATCACGGCTGTAGGAGGAGTGCGCGGAGCGCGTGTCGTAGTCCGACCGGTTGTGGTGGACGGGTGTGCGTTCCTGTCGCTCGTCCGCGGAGGGCGGGAAGCGGCGGTGCGGCACGGGGCTCTTGCGACGAGCGGGTCCGTGCGCTGAACTGACGTACCGTCAGGTATGGGCTCGGTGGGAGGCGGGGCGCCGTATGGACACGATCTGGCTCACCGGAGCGGAATGGCTCGCCGTGCTCCGCATCGGTCTCGGCCTGTGGTGGCTCGAGAGCTGGCGGCACAAGGACAGGAAGGCGTGGTTCCGGCGGGGCACCGGGATCGCGTGGGCCGCGGACGTCGCCTCCGGACACCGGTGGACGGCGGTGCGCAGGGGGTTCGACGTCGTGGTCGCGCCCCGGCCGCGGGCGACGGCCTACGTGGTCGTCCACGCCGAACTGGCCATCGGGCTCGGCCTGATCGCGGGCCTTCTCACCCCGGTCGCCCTGGCCGGCGGACTGCTCCTCAACGTCCTCTACTTCGCCCTCGTGATCCATGACTGGGCCGAGCAGGGACAGAACTCGATGATGGCGCTGATCTCGATGGTCGCCCTGTTCGGGATGTCCTGGCAGACCTGGGCGGCCGACGGCGCCCTGGGGCTGTTCCGGTGAGCGGGGCGCCGCAGGGCGGGCCCCGCTACGACGAGCCCGAGGCCGACGCCTTCACGCGGACGTACTGGGACGCGGCGGCGCGGGGGCGGCTGCTGATCCGCCGGTGTGCCGCGTGCGGGCGCGCGCACCACTACCCGCGGGAGTTCTGCCCGCACTGCTGGAGCGAGGACGTGGTCTGGGAGGCGGCGAGCGGCCGGGCCACGCTCTACACCTGGTCCGTCGTCCACCGCAACGACCTGCCTCCCTTCCGGGACCGCACGCCGTATGTGGCCGCCGTGGTCGACCTCGCGGAGGGTCCGCGGATGATGACGGAGGTGGTGGAGTGCGGGGAGGCCGAACTGCGCGTGGGGATGGGACTCAGGGCGGCCTTCCGGGCGGTGGGGTCCGTCGCCGTACCGGTCTTCCGGCCGTCGCACCGGGGCTGAGGGCGACCTCGTCGCGGAAGCCGGAAATCGGGAGGTGCGCAGGCGCCGTACGGGTTTCAATGGCCCGATGGCCGACTTCGAGAAGAACTCCGCGGTGCTGGTGACCCCCTTCCCCGAACTGCGCGGCCACGGGCTGCTGCTGTCCTCGTGGGACCCCGGGTCCGAGGAGCATGTCGAGGCGCATCTGCGGGGGTTGACGGATCCCGACTTCCGCCGGTGGAACACCCCCCTGATGACCGTGGTGGACCGGCAGAGCGCGCATGACTCGCTCAGGTCGAAGGCGAAGCACGCGGCCGACGGGACGAGCGCCCTGTTCCGGATCACCGATCCGGAACGCGGTGCGACGCTCGGGCACATCGGCGTCAATGACATCGACCGGGTCATGCGCACCGCCCGCGTCGGCTACTGGGTGCTTCCCGAGGCCCGCGGCCGGGGCGTGGCCACCCGCGCACTGGCCCTCGCCGCCGACTGGGCCCTTGCCGGCCTGGGCCTCCATCGTCTGGAGCTGGGCCATGCCCTGGGCCATGAGGCGTCCTGCCGCATAGCCGAGCGGTGCGGCTTCCGGTACGAGGGCACCTTGCGCGGAGCGATGTTCGAAGCGGGACGGCAGGACGCCTTCCGGGACGAGCATCTGCACGGCCGAATCGCCGGGGACCCGGAGCCGGCGGTCCCGTAGCCGTCACGGATCGCGGGGGGCCGGGGCTGCTCCCCGCTCAGGGCCACAGCAGTTCCCTCGCCCACCCCTGCTCCGATCGGCGGTAGACCAGGCGCACATGCCGGCGCCGTTCGTCCCCCTGGAAGAACTCCACCTCCTGCGGACGGACGCGGTAGAGCGTCCAGGACGGCACCGGGGCATCGGGCTGCCGTTGCGCCCGCTCCCACGCCTCCTCCGAGGCGCGCGCCAACTCCTGTGCTGATCCGAGCACTTCGCTCTGGCGGCCGGTGAGCGCCGCGGCCAGCGCGCCGGTCGAGCGGGCGTGCAGATCGGCCCGGCCCTCGGCGGCGGGCGCGGCCGAGACCGGTCCGCGCACCCGGACCTGACGGCCCTGCACAGGCCAGTAGAAGCCCAGCGCGGCATACGGTCTCGCCGCCAGTTGCCGGCCCTTGCGGCTGCCCGCGTGCGTGGCGAACGCCCATCCCTGCGCGTCCGCGCCGTGCAGCAACACGATGCGGACGTCCGGCGTGCCGTCCGGGTCCGCCGTCGCCAGCGACATCGTGTGCGGTTCGCTCTGTCCCGCGGCCACCGCCCGGGCGAACCACTGAGTGAACAGTGTCAGCGGCTCCTCCGGTGCCGTCGCCGGGTCGAAGGAGGGCAGTTCGGTGGTCTCCGGGTCCCACACCTTCAGGGTTCTGAGCAGCTCGTGAAGATCCGTTCCCATGCCTCGAGTATCACCGCCGCACCCGAGGGCGCGGGACATGCCGGGCCGTCGTCCGTGCGGCGGCGGCCGGGTCCGCGACCCACTCGCGGCAGTGCCTTCGCACCGCTCACCGCCCGAGCACCAGCGTCCCCGACGAGCAGAACCAGCCCCCCGTCCCGGAGGCGACCCCCAGCCGGGGCAATGCGCCGCCACGCCGGCGCACTTGACGGTCCCCGGCCTCACCGCGCAGTTGCCGCACCGCCTCCACCGGCAGGAACAGGCCCCGCATCCCGGGATGCTGGGCCGAAAGCCCGCCCCCGTCGGTGTTCACAGGCAGCTCCCCGCCCCGCACCAGCAGCCGCCCCTTCTCCACGAACGGGCCTCCCTCGCCCTTTCCGCAGAAGCCGAGGTCCTCCAGCGTCATATAGCTGAAGGCGTCGTAGATCTCCGCGAAGTCGACCTCCTGCGGGCGCACCCCCGCGCGCTCGAAGGCCAGCCTGCCGCTCACGGCCGCGGGCGACACGGTGAAGTCCGGCCACTCGGACATGGCCGCGTGCGAGACGTGCTCGCCGGCGCCGAGCACCCACACCGGTGCGGTGCGGCAGTCCGGCACCAGGTCCTCGGTCACCAGCAGCACCGCGGCGCCACCGTCGGAGCGTATGCAGCAATGGAGTCTGGTGAAGGGATCCGCGATCATCGGGCCGGACAGCACCTCGTCGACCGTGACGGGGTCGCGGAACATCGCCTCCGGGTTGGCCGACGCGTTGGCCCGCGCCTGCACCGCCACCTCGGCCAGCTGCTCGATCGTCGTGCCGTACCGGTGCATGTGGCGGCGGGCCGCCATCGCGTACTTGGCGATGAGCGTGTGGCCGTAGGGCACCTCGAACTGGAGGGGGCCGCGGGCGCCGAAGGACAGTGTGCCGGTGCGGCGTCCCGCTCCGATGTCGGCGCGGGCCGTCGAGCCGTAGACCAGGAGCACCGCCCGCGCGCGACCGGCCGCGATCGCGTCCACGGCGTGCGCCGCCATGACCTCCCAGGTGGAGCCGCCGACGGAGGTGGAGTCCACCCAGGTGGGTCTGAGCCCCAGGTACTCGGCGACCTCCACCGGTGCCAGTGTGCCGAGCCCCGCCGAGGCGAAGCCGTCCACCAGAGCGCGGTCGAGGCCCGCGTCGGCCAGGGCGCGGCGGGCCGCCTGGGCGTGGAGGGTGTAGGGCGTCGCCTCGTCGACCCGGCCGCAGTCGGACAGCGAAACGCCCGCGATCGCGGCTCTCCGAGCGGTCAGGGGAGTCATGGATCTGACGGTACATCAGATCGTTGACCGCCGGACCTGTGCATGAGCGGCCCTCTGCTCTAATGTGACGCCTCGTCAGATGAGAGAGAGCCTGCCCATGGACGCCCGCTTCACCGCCGAACAGGACGAGATCCGCCGCACCGTGCGGGAGGTGCTCGCGGCACGCTGCGGGCCGGAGGACGTCCGGGCCGCCGTCCGTACCGACGCCGGGTACGACCCCGCTCTCTGGGCCACGCTCGCCAAGCAGCTCGGTCTGCCCGGTCTGGCGCTTCCCGAGGACTACGGCGGCGTCGGCTGCACCATCACCGAACTGGCCCTCGCGAGCGAGGAGGTCGGCCGCGGCCCGGCCCCCTCCCCGCTGCGCCGGCGGGCGATCGGCCCGGCGGTGGGCCGGTGCGGGGCCGACGCGTCGTTCAGATCGTCGCCAGACGCTCCACCAGCAGGAACGCACCGATCCCCAGCATCGCCGCGCCGCTTGTCCGGGTGACCGCACGGGTGGCGGAAGGGTGAGTGCGCAGCACGGCCCGGGCCAGGGTGCCGACGGTCAGGTAGACGGCGGCGCAGCACGCCATGTGCGCCAGGCCGAGCACCCCCGTCTGCACCGCCACCGGCGGGTGCGCACCCCGCGTGACCAGGAACTGGGGCAGCACCGAGAGAAACAGCAGCAGCCCCTTGGGGTTCAGTCCGCTGATCGCCGCGCCCCGCAGGAAGCCGATGGCCGGCGACGTGCCGGTGGTGCCCTCCGGCGCCGCGCCCGGAGTGCCGGGGCGGCGCAGCACCTGCCAGCCCAGCCGGACCAGATATCCGGCTCCGGCCACCGTCAGCGCCGTCAGCAACCCGGGTGACCCCGCCACCAGAACCACGAGCCCCGCCGCGGCAAGGGCCGTGTGCGCCGCGTACCCGGCCACCAGGCCCGCCACCGCCGGGACCACCGACCGCCCCCGCAGCCCCGCCGCGATCGCGTACGCCCAGTCCGCACCCGGCACACACACCAGAAGCAGGTCCACGGCGAGGAAAGACATCAAGGTTCCCGTGTCCATGCCGGTGACATTAGGCGGGATCGGCCCGAAAGTGTTTCTTGAATTTGCTCAAAGCCGCCCGTTTCGAGGGAGAATCTGTCTCATGGACAGTGTGGATCGGGAAATCCTTGCCGAGCTCCAGCGGGACGGGCGGCTGACCGTGACGGAGCTGGCCGCGCGGGTGCGGCTCAGCGTCTCGCCGTGCCACCGGCGGCTGCGCGAGCTGGAGCGGAGCGGGGCGATACGCGGGTACCGGGCGGTCGTGGACCCGGCCGCACTCGGGCTGAACTTCGAGGCGCTGGTCTTCGTCTCGATGCGCCAGGAGGACAGGGACACCGTCGCCGAGTTCGAGCGGGCGATCGGCGAGGTGGAGCACGTCCTGGAGGCGCAGCGGCTGTTCGGCGACCCGGACTATCTGCTGCGGATCGCCACCGGCGACCTAGCCGCCTTCCAGCGGCTGTACGACGAGCGCCTCGCCACGCTTCCCGGCGTGGGGCGGCTGACGTCCACCCTGGTGATGAAGCATGTGGTGGAGGACCGTCCGCTGCCCGCCACCCGCACATGAGCAGCGGGCGATGGTCCACCGGAGTGAACCACCGCCCGCATGACAGAACTTGGGCTGGAACAGCCGACCAGGGCAGGGAAAAGCTTACGGCGACGCAGCGTGACGAACGCCTACTTCGTCGGCTTCTTCCCCGTGACACCCAGATGCACCAACAGTGCGAGGTTCGGTTTCAGTTCGGCCTGTTTGACGCCCCAGGACTGGAAGCCCTTCTGGTGCGAGGCCACGGACGCGAGCATCGCCACGAGCGAACCGGCCACGGCCGCCGGGTTCACGTCCTTGTCGACCCTGCCTTTGGACTGGAGTTCGGTGATGGAGTCCGCCAGGGAGTTGTTCACCGAGTTGAGGATCTTCATGCGGATCTTGTAGAAGCGCTTGTCGCCCTCGGCCGCCCCGAGGTCGACGACCCGCAGGATCGCGTCGTGTTTGCGCCAGAACTCGAGGAATCCGTCGACGAGTTCCTGCGCGGTCTGCCAGCCCGTCTTGCCGACCCACGAGCGCCCTTCGAGCAGCGCGGTCAACCCCGCGCCCTCCGCGGCCATTTGCTCGGCGATCTCCAGGACGGCGCCTTCGACGTCCGGGAAGTACTGGTAGAAGGTCGCCGGCGACGTCCCGGCCTTCCGGGCGACATCAATGACTTTGACGTCCCGGTACGGCGACGAGCTGAGCATCTCGCTGAGGCAGTCGAGCAGCTTCTGCCGGGTCGCCTGCCCACGCCGACCCGCCACGCGGCCGTCGACGGTACGCACTTGTCCTGTCATGCCGTCAGCTTACCGAGGGGTGATCGGAGCGCGATTCGGCCGACTGCAAATGGGGAGGGGGGGGTGCACAACCGCTCCCCGGGCGTGTGAGAAGGGAGTACGCGGGCGCGCGCCCGACGGGAAGCGCCCTTAAGTTGGCGGCATGGCCGAAAATCCGCCCTCGACCCCGCCAGGCGGGAACGGTGCGAGCCCTGGAGAGGGCACCTCCGGTCGTGAGGATCCGGACGGGCCCGCCTTCCCGGAGGGGGTCCCCTGCTGGATCGACGCGCACCTGCCCGACGTCGAGGCGGGCAAGCGGTTCTACGGCGGCGTCTTCGGATGGGACTTCGAGAACGCCCGGGGCTCGGTGTGGGCCCGTTCGGGCGGCGAGACGGTGGCCGCGCTTGTGCCCAAGCGGAACGGGCGGATGCCCACCGTCTGGACGGTGTACTTCGCGGCGCCCGACGCCACGGCGCTCTCCGGGCGGATCCGGTCGGCAGGGGGCCGGATCGTCGTTCCGCCCACGCCGGTGGATTCGCTGGGCACCATGGGGCTGGCCGCCGACCCCGAGGGCGCCGTCTTCGGACTGTGGCAGGCCGGTACGCACCCGGGCTTCGGAAGGCGGCACGAACCCGGCTCCTTCACCTGGGCCGAGCTCTACGCGCGGGACACGGCCGCCGCGAACACCTTCTACACGGGTCTGTTCCACGACGCCCTGTTCGGCCCGGACGCGGTGCCCGACTTCGGTCGCGCATCCCTGCTGGACGTCTTCCCGGCCGAGATGCCGCCCCACTTCCTCGTCCACTTCGGTGTCGCGGACGGCGCGGCCGCGCTCGGCGTGCTGAGCCGGCTCGGCGGTCGCGTACAGGTACCACCGTTCGAGACCTCGTACGGATGGGTGGCGGTGGTCACGGACGATCAGGGGGCTTCCTTCGCACTGCTCCAGCGTTGACCGGGGCCCTTTCCCCGTCAGGGGCCGCACTTCGTGGCACGGCGGGGGCGCGCGGGGCGGCACTTCACGGGCGCCTCAGGCGTTTCACGATGCGGGCGCCTGCTTCCCGAAGGGCGGTCCGGCATGGTTTTGTCCTGAGACACCCCGATCCGCCCCCGGGTTCGCAACCAGTGGCCCGGACAGGGAGAATCGGGCTGCGTGCCGCCACGGCGGTGCGGTGGTGAGACGCTGCACGGGGTCGCGTGCACAAGGCGGATGACGCGACCCGTACGGGGAGGTGGCAGGCAAGTGGTGGATCAGCTGACACAGCACGATCCGCGCCGGATCGGGCCGTTCGAGGTGCTGGGACGGCTGGGTGCCGGCGGCATGGGGCTGGTCTATCTCGCGCGCTCGGCGTCCGGCAGGCGCGTGGCTATCAAGACGGTGCGCACCGAGCTGGCCGAGGACCAGCTCTTCCGTGTGCGCTTCACACGTGAGGTCGAGGCCGCGCGCGCGGTCTCCGGCTTCTACACGGCGGCCGTGGTCGACGCCGACCCGCGCGCGGCCGTGCCGTGGCTCGCCACCGCATACGTGCCCGCACCCTCCCTCGAGGAGATAGTGACCGACTGCGGGCCGCTGCCGGCCCAGGCCGTGCGCTGGCTGGCGGCCGGCGTCGCGGAGGCGTTGCAGTCCATCCACGGGGCGGGCCTGGTGCACCGCGACCTGAAGCCGTCGAACGTGCTCGTCGTCGAGGACGGTCCACGGGTGATCGACTTCGGTATCGCCTCCGGGGTGTCGAACACGCGGCTTACGATGACGAACGTCGCCGTCGGCACCCCGGCGTACATGTCCCCCGAGCAGGCGAAGGACTCGCGCAGCGTGACGGGGGCGAGCGACGTCTTCTCGCTCGGCTCGATGCTCGTCTTCGCGGCCACCGGACATCCCCCCTTCCACGGCGCCAACCCCGTCGAGACCGTGTTCATGCTGCTGCGCGAGGGCCCGGACCTCTCGGGGCTGCCGGACGAACTGCGTCCGCTGATCGAGTCCTGCATGCAGATGGAGGCGACCGGCCGTCCGAACCCGGCCGACCTCCAGGCGCAGCTCGCGCCGCACCTCTTCGGCTCGGGGTCCGACGACAGCGGTACGGCGTCCGCGTGGCTGCCCGAGAAGGCCGTGGGCCTGATCGAGTCGCGCCGGGGCGGGCGTCCGGCGGTGAAGCCGTCCTCCTCGGGCAACCGCAGCGGCGGGGGCGCCCGCCCGGCGGTGCCGCCTCCGCCCCCGCACCCCCCGGTGCCGGTTCCGGTCGGGGCGCCCGACGCCGGACCGGTGCGGCTCGCCGGTGCCGCCGTGCCCATCGGGCCCGGGCCGCGGGTCGCCGACGCACGGGCCGCCGCGGTCAAGGCGCCGCCCCCGGAGGCGGGCCTGGTCGCTTCCTGGTCCCGCCCGGGTCCCGGCGTCAACGGCCTGGTCGGGGCCGCCGCGGTCGCCCCCGCGGTCGCGCCCCCGGAGAGCGCCTCCGGATGGCGGCCGTGGCGTTTTCGGATGTCGAACGACGTCTGGGGCACCCCTTCCGTCGCCGACGACCTCGTCTACGTCACGTCCTTCGAGGTGCACGCGCTGGACGTGGCGACGGGCAGACGCCGCTTCAAGACCCGGGACGTGGCCTGGTCGATGGAGGTCGCGGACGGCCGCGTGCACGCCTCCGACGGGCCGACGCTGTTCGCCCTGGACGCCCGTGAGGGCTCGGACCTGTGGCGGCTGTCCATGGACGGCTGGGTGTACTCCCTCAAGGCCGACCACGGCACGGTCGTCACCGGCACCCGCGGCGGCGGCGTCCAGGCGTGGGAGGCGTCCAGCGGGCAGAAGCTGTGGGAGATCACCGGTGCCCAGACGGACTTCGAGTCGCCCGAGGCCGGACCGGTGGTCCACGACGGCACGGTGTACGTGTGGAAGGACGCCCGGCTGCGGGCGCTGGAGGCCCGTACCGGCGAGGAGCGCTGGTCCTACCCGATCGGGGACGCCGCCTCGTGCGGCGGTGTCCCCGTGCGCCTGACGCAGGCCGCGGACGGCTATGTGTACGTCTCGGCCGGCACCCGGGTCCTTGCCGTCGAGGTGTCGAGCGGAATGGTGCGCTGGCACTTCGAGGCGCCGGCGGTGTTCCTGTGCCCGCCGACGTTCGTGCCGGGTCCGGCGGTGACGGGCGGCGGCATCTATCTCGCGGACTACCTCGGCACGGTGTACGCCCTCGACGCGACGGACGGCCGCGACCGCTGGCGCATCGCCACCGAGTCGCGTGCCGCGATCGAACCGGTCCTGGTGGCCGCGGGGCACGTCCATGTGGGCAGCGGCAAGGGCCTCTACACGCTGGACGCGGTCACGGGCACCCCCAAGTGGCGCTTCCAGGCGGGCGGCGACATCGTGGGCTCCCCGGCGGTGGCCGAGGGCCGCATCCACTTCGGCTCCACGGACCATCTGCTCTACACGCTGAAGGCCGACGACGGCCGGCTGCGCTGGAAGCTGGCGACCGGGGGCGAGATCACCGGTGCGCCGGTCGTCAAGGACGGTGTGGTGTACGCGTGCAGCAAGGACCGCTGCGTGTACGCCCTGGACGCGGAGAAGGGGACGGGGACGGCCCGGACCACCTGAGCCGGTGTGAGCCGGACGGCCGTCGCACCAGTGACGGAAGGGGCGCCGGACGGCGGCCGTCACCGCAGACGCTACGCCGGGTGCGTGAGTCGTGCCAGACGGTGGCGGTCGGGGTGGGATGTCCGAATAACATCGCGGCCGAGCGCATCTCGGTCCTCCCGGGCCCGCCCACCCTCCACCAGTCCCTCCTCGACCACCCCTCCCGTGCCGCCCACGACCTCTCGGCCCTGCGCCTGGTGGTGACCGGGGCGGCCGTGGTGCCGCTGCGGCTGGTGGAACGTCTGCGCGCCGAGCTCGGTGTGGAGACGGTCCTGACGGCGTACGGCCTGTCGGAGGCGAGCGGTTTCGTGACGATGTGCCGCAGGGGGGACGAGCCGTCCGTGATCGCGACGACGTCGGGCCGCGCCCTGCCCGGCACGGAGGTACGGGTCGCCGACGCGAGCGGCCGGCCGGTGGCTCCCGGCGTCCCCGGTGAAGTGCTGGTCCGCGGCTTCAACGTCATGCAGGGCTACTTCGAGGACGAGCGTGCCACGGCCGAGGTGCTGACCCCCGACGGCTGGCTGCGCACGGGCGACGCGGGCGTGCTGGACGCGCTCGGTAATCTCCGTATCACGGACCGGCTCAAGGACATGTTCATCGTCGGTGGCTTCAACGCCTACCCGGCCGAGATAGAGCAACTGCTCGGCCTGCACCCGGACGTGACGGAGGTCGCGGTGATCGGGGTACCGTACGCCCGCCTCGGGGAGGTCGGCAAGGCGTACGTGGTCCGGCGCCCCGGGGCGGTGCTCACCCGCGACGACCTGATCGCGTGGTCCCGCCGGGAGATGGCGAACTACAAGGTGCCGAGGGCGGTGGAGTTCGTACGGGAACTGCCGCGCAACGCGAGCGGCAAGGTGGTGAAGGGCGAGTTGCGGGGACGGGCCGGGCCGGCGGGGCTGAGCGCGGCGGTTCAGGACGGGCGGTTCCGGTTCAGAGCGCGCCGTCCGGTCCGCAGGTCACCGGGGCCGGAGCGCGGTGGGAGCCCACACCGGCGCCGACGGGCCGGGGTCCCCGGCCGAAGGGCTCGATCCGAGCGGGGCCGGGTGCCGGGGCGCCACCGGGGCGGCGGCCGACCGGGGCGTCGGCCATGATCACGGCGAGTACGCACCAGAACAGGACGTCGATCCGGTCCAGGTTGGCCGGATGGTCCAGCATGCTCGTCAGGAAGAACCCGGTCAGCGAGGCGAGCCCGACGGTGCCGACGACCGACTTCGTACGGGCGGCGCGCGCCGCGGTGGCCAAGGCGATCAGCGCGACCAGGGCGACCGCGAGCAGACCGAGCGGCCCCGCCTCCACCAGCCAGTTGAGCCAGAGGTTGTGGGCGTGGACGAAGACCCGGTCGCCGGGCGCGGTGGCGGATATGACGGCGCCCGACCGTCCTAGGCCGACGCCCAGCGGATGGTGGGCGCCGATCTCGAGAGCCGCGGCCCAGGCCTGGCCCCGTACGCCCAGGGAGTCCCCGGCCCTGGACACCGCCCAGATGACCCCGGACGCCAGGAGCAGGGACAGCACGCCCAGGACGGCGAACAGCCGCCGCTGCGCCCGCTCGGCGAGCCGGGGTGCCAGCCAGTAGGCCCCGCCGAGCACCAGGAGCCCGGCGGCACCGGCGACATATCCGGCGCGGGAGAACGTGGTCAGCAGGGCCCCGTATCCGACGAGTACCAGGACGACGATCGCGGTGCGCGCCGTGCGGTCGTCGACGGAGACGGCGGCGAGCAGGACGAACGGCAGCAGGAGCACCAGGAAGGCGGCCAGCAGGTTCGGGTTGGAGAAGGTCCCCGTGGCCCGGATGAGCACACCGTCCCCGCCCGCGTCGCAGGCGACGTCGGTGAGCAGGCCGGTACGGCAGAAGCCGGTCGGGATCTCATTGGTCACCTGGGAGAAGGCGGTGGTGCTCGCCGCCGCGAGCCCGGCCACCGCGAGCACTCCGATGGCGCGCCACGACGCGGGCTGGGTGCGGCGCAGTCCGACGACCAGGTAGTAGCAGACGACGACGGTCAGCAGTCCGCGCAGCGGCGCCATGGGGTGCCCGCCGGCGTACGTGGTCGCCGCCGCGGCGAGGAGCAGCAGCACGACGGGCAGGTCGAGCCGGGTCCTGAAGTCCCGGAGCCGGGCCCGCCGTCGGCCCGGGACGGGTACGACCAGGGCGATCAGCCCGACCACCAGGGCGAGCCGTGTCGGTGTGAGGATCCTGACGAGCGGGTCGTCGGGGAAGAAGTCGGTGGCGGCGTCCATCAGCACGACGGCCACCACGGCGAGCGGGAGGACCTCAGCGATCGCCGTCGGCAGCCCAGCTCCTGCCGACGTGCTCCGGTCGGATGCCATGGCACCTGAGCGTGGCCCCCGGGTGCGACGGGTGGATGTCCGGCGGGCGAACGGGGCGGAGAGGTCTTGCGGCCGAGGCCCCGCCGCTCTCCGCGGGCCGACGGCGAGCGGGTCCGCGACAGCCGGTTCACCGGCTTGCCGATCTCGGCGGGGCACGGTGTGCGTGCGGGGCGGCCGCCTGCGCACCACCGTGATCCGTTCGACCGGATACTGGTCGCCCAGGCCCAGATCGAGGCCATGACCCTGGTGACCCGGGACAAGTGGATCCCGGAGTACGACGTGCGGGTCATGGTCGTGTGAGCGCCGGGCGCCGGTACAACCCTGCTCGTGACACACCACGGCCGCGGCGGCTCCCCCTCCGCGCCGCCGCGGCCGATCCCCGTGTGGAGGTAAGTCCGGTCAGGCCTTCTCGTCCGTGGCGTGGACGTTGTCCGGCGTGGCCGTGCCGGTGCCCTCGCCCTTCAGGTCGAGCGGCTCGCTCGTGGCGTGGACGTTCTTGACCGTGACCGGTTCCTCGGTCGCGTGGACGTTGTCCGTGGACGCGTCGCCGGTCGGCTCGCCGGTGGCGTGGACGTTGTCCGTGGTGTTCTGGTCGCTCATCTCGCTGACTCCCCTGTGTTGTGCGCTGGTTGAGCAGGATCCGCCCGGCAACTCCCCCGAGGGTTGCCGGACGGATCTGCTGGGCCGGTACACCTTAGAGGGGCCGGCCGGCCGCCGCTCCGTCTGCCCCCCGATGCGACGGTTCGACACAGCCAAGAGTGCTGTGCGGCGATAAACGAATGATGAACGTCTGCTCCCGGGCGGCGATCCGCTTGGACTCAGGCGGCGGACGCGACCTTGAGCAGCCCTCTGACCTCGTCCGCTTCCGGTGCGCCCAGCGCCTCCAGGAGTTCGAGGGCCTCGCGCCAGCACACCTGGGCACGGTCCAGCTGGCCGATCCCGTTGAGGGAGCGCCCCAGCACCGTGAGGACATTGGCGTGCCGCCATTCGCCGCCGATGCCGCGCAGCAGCGTCAAGGCCATCTCGGCGTTCGGCGCCGCCTGGGCGGGGCGCCGGGCGGCGAGGTCGAGCTCCGCGAGGCGGAACAGCGTCATGCCTTCCCACAGCCGCTGCCTGCTGTCCCGGAAGACCCACAGCGCCTGGTGCAGGCATTCCGTCGCCTCGGCCAACTTCCCGCTCTGCGTGAGGGCGAGGCCCAGTGCGTACCGTCCGTTGGCGCCCTTCAGGGCGTGCCCCATGTCGTCGTACATCGCCGTGCCCTGCCGTGCCAGTTCCACGGCGGTCTCCGTGCGTCCGGTGGCGAGGTGGACGCGCGAGAGGTTGCACAGCGCGCTCGCCTCGCCCGGCCGGTCCCCGAGCGCGCGGAAGTTCTCGATGGCACCCGTGAGGTGCACCTCGCCGGCGTCGTTCCGGTTCTGGTAAAGGGCGATCACGCCACTGATGTTGGACGACCAGCAGGCCGTGAGCGGGTCGTCGGCGGACCGGGCCAGCTCATTGGCCGACTGTGCCTCCTCGATGGCCACGTCGAACCGGCTGCCGTTGTGCTGGTGCACAAAGGCCAGCGCCGTCAGCGCCCGTGCCTCGGTACGGGGGTCGCCCTCCTCCCGGGCGACATCCCGCAGGAGCGCGGCCACGGCCTCGTACTCCTTGGAGTTGGCACCGGACTCGGCCAGGTCGACCGCCGCCCACAGGACGTCGACGGCACGGCGCATCATCCCCGTGCGCATGGTCTGGCGTACGCACGCCAGCAGGCAGACCGCCTCCGAATACAGCCAGTCCTGGGCGGGGTGCCGGTCCGAGAAGGTCAGCCCCGGATATGCGGCGTGCTCCAGGTGGTCCACCAGCCGGTCCCCCGGCCGCTCGATCAGGTAGACCCCCGAGACGGTCGCCAGGTAGAAGTCCAGCAACCGCGACATCGCCGCATCCCGCTCGCTCGGCGGATGTTCGTCCCGCTCGGCGCAGGCACGCGCGTAGAGGCGGACCAGGTCGTGGTAGCGGTACCGGCCGGGCGCGGCCGACTCGAGCAGGGAGGTGTCGACGAGCGACTCCAGCAGGTCCTCGGTGTCGTCCACCGGCAGGTCCAGTACCGCCGCGGCCGCCGCCAGGGAGATGTCAGGGCCGTCCGCCAGGCCCAGCAGGCGGAACGCGCGGGCCTGGGCAGGCTCCAGTTGGCCGTAGCCCAGTTCGAAGGTGGCCTTCACCGCCAGGTCTCCGGCCTGGAGCTCGTCCAGGCGGCGCCGCTCGTCGGCCAGCTTCGCCGCAAGGACCGAGACCGTCCAGGTGCGCCGGGCCGCGAGGCGGGACGCCGCGATGCGGATGGCCAGGGGCAGGAAGCCGCACGCCGCCACCACGTCGAGCGCCGCCTTGCGCTCCGCGGCCACCCGTTCCTCGCCCACGATCTTCGTGAACAGGGACAGCGCCTCGTCCGGGGACATCACGTCCAGGTCCACGAGATGCGCGCCCGCCAGGTCCACCATGCGCACCCGGGAGGTGACCAGGGCCGCGCAGCCCTCCGTGCCCGGCAGCAGCGGGCGTACCTGGGCGGCGTCCTTCGCGTTGTCCAGCAGGACCAGGACCCGACGGCCGTCCAGGACCGAGCGGTACAGCGCCGCCCGTTCCTCCAGCGAGTCCGGGATCGCAGAGTCCGCGGTGCCCAGAGCGCGCAGGAAGGAGCCGAGGACCGTCTCGGGTTCCGCCGCCCGGGGGCCCGCGCCCTGCAGGTCCATGTACAACTGCCCGTCCGGGAAGGCCGAACGCGCCTGGTGTGCCACGTGCACCGCCAGCGTCGTCTTGCCGACGCCGCCGATCCCCGCCAGCGCCGAGACGGCCATCACCCTGCCCTCGGCCGAGGCCAGGACCTCTCCCAGCTCGGCGACGAACGACGCCCGGCCCGTGAAGTCCGGAACGGTGGCGGGCAGTTGCGCAGGCCGGACGGGTGCGGACGAGACCTCCTGCGCCGGGGCGGACGGTTCCGCGAGGCTCGGATCCGCCTGGAGGATCCGCTGCTGGATGTCCTTCAGGCCGGGACGCGGGTCGACCCCCAGCTCGTCGGCCAGCAGACGCCGTGTGTCGGCGTACACCGCCAGCGCCTCCGCCTGGCGGCCCGAGCGGTACAGCGCCACCATCAGCAGCTCGCGCAGCCGCTCGCGCAGCGGGTGCGCGGCCGTGAGGGCGGTGAGTTCGGAGACCGCCTCGGCATGGCAGCCCTGCTCGAGGTCCATGTACAGGCGGGACTCGAGGAGTTGCAGACGCCACTCCTCCAGGCGGGTGCGCTGGGTGTCCGCGTACGGTCCGGGCACGCTCGCCAGCGACTCCCCGTCCCACAGCGCCAGCGCCTCGTTCAGCAGCTGCCGTGCGTGGCACAGGTCCCCGGCGTTCTTGGCCTTCTCCGCCTCCGCTGCCAGCTCCTGGGCGGCCGCGACGTCCAGGGAGCGGGCGTCGCCCAGCCGCAGCGCGTAGCCGCCCGACTCGCTGACCAGCACTCCGGGTGAGAGGACCTTGCGCAGCCGTGAGGCGTAGGTCCGCACGGCGGCCAGCGCGCGCGGCGGCGGCTCTTCGCCCCACAGCGCGTCGATCAGCTCGGACGCGGTCGCCGTACGGCCCTCGCGCAGCAGCAGCGCGGCCAGCAGGGCACGCTGCTGCGGCGAGCCCGTGGCCAGCAGCTCCTCTCCGCGCCACGCGCGCACCGGCCCGAGCACGCCGAAGCGCAGCGTCGCCGATTCCTCGGGACCCCGCTGCTGCGGCACTCGCGGTACACCCTCCATCGCTGCCCCCAGGCCCCCTGCCGAACCGTCCACAACCAGGAGGCCAGTTTGCCTTGTTCATGGCGGATACGTCAGCCATGGGAGACAGCGATCACAGCCCGCCGGGTGGGACATCACACTGCCCACACAAGTTCTCTCCACGCATCGCCGGGCCGGAGTGGTTCCACGAGTAGCTGACGGGTCGTCAGATCGGCGCTACCGTGACCGTATGGAGACCTCACAGTCCAACGGAACCAGCACCTTCCCGAAGATCATCTCCGTCGACGACCACACGGTGGAGCCCCCTGACGTCTGGCAGGACCGGCTCCCGTGGAAGTACCGCGACACGGGACCGCGCATCGTCCGGGCGCCCCTGAAGGAGATGTCCTTCCTGGGCGGCAGGTTCGCCCCTGTCATGGGCGCACCGGGCGACGACGGACCGGTCGGCGACTGGTGGGTCTACGAGGATCTGCAGCGCCCCCTGACCCGTCTGGACACGGCCGTCGGGTACAGCAGGGACGAGATCAAGCTCGAGGTCTTCACATACGCGTAGATGCGGCCCGGCTCGTACGACGTCCCCCGGCGCCTCGCCGACATGGACGTCAACCACGTCCAGTCCGCGCTCTGCTTCCCGACCTTCCCGCGGCCATGGCCGCCAGGAAGGGCCTCGGAGGGCTCGGCTTCAGCATCCAGAAGGTCTCCGACATGGAGTGGGTGCTCGAGCAGTACAAGACGGCGATCGTCGACGCCGAACCCGTGTGCGGCGCCCCGTACACGACCCGGTTCCTCGGGGACTGTCTGCGCGGCCGGAGGCTGGTGCCGCTGGAGCAGGCCGTGAAGATGCTGACGCACGACCCTGCGCAGCTGTTCGGGCTGCGGGAGCGGGGCCGGGTACGGGAGGGCTTCCATGCGGACCTGGTCCTCCTCGACCCGGAGCGCGTCGACGCCGGTCAGGCCACCCTGGTGCACGACCTGCCGGGAGACAGCCCACGGCTCGACTCCAAGGCGATCGGGATACGGGCGGTCTGGGTCAACGGCGTGGTGGCGATCCGGGACGACGAGGTGACCGGGGCCGTGCCCGGCACGGTGCTGCGCTCCGGGCGGGACACCAGGACGGTGAGCACGACGTGACGCAGCGGCAGCGGCTGTTCGTCGGCGGTGCCTGGGTGGAGCCCGACGACGGCCACTACGAGGTCGTCGACCCGGCCACCGAGCAGACCGTCGGATGGGCGCCGGAGGCCTCCCGGAAGCAGGTGCACGCGGCGGCCGCGGCGGCCCGTGATGCCTTCGGGCCGTGGTCGCGGAAGGCCCCGGAGGAGAGGGCGGCCGTCCTCGCCCGTGCGGCGGACGTGATGCAGCGCAACCTCGTGCCGTACGCCGACCTGGCCCGGGCGGAGAGCGGTGCCACGACCGGTACGGCGCGCGGGATGCAGGTCGGGGTGGCGGTGGCTCGGTTCCGCCGGTACGCACGGGTGGAACCGGCGGAGCGGCCGCTGCCTCCGCAGATCAACGAGGCGGGGCCGTTCGGCGGGGCCGCCGTCCTCGGCGCGCTCGCGGTGCGCCAGCCGGTGGGTGTGGTCACCTGCATCACCTCGTACCCACAGCGGGGTGTGTACGACCGCCTGGTGTCCCGACTGTCCGGGTACGCCCGCCATCTGACGGTCGGGGATCCGCGCGAGAGGGCCACGGTGGTGGGTCCGGTGATCGCGTCGGCGCACCGGGACCGGGTGGAGTCGTATGTCCGACTGGGCCGCAAGGAGGGTGCGCGGCTGGTCGCCGGGGGCGAACGGCCGCCCTGTGAGCGGGGCTTCTACGTCGCTCCGACACTTCTCGCGGACTGCACCCCCGATATGCGGGTGGTCCGCGAGGAGATCTTCGGACCCGTGGTCGTGGTCGTCCCCTTCGACGACGAGGAGGAGGGGGTGGCACTGGCCAACGACAGCGACTACGGCCTGATCGACTACGTCTGGTCCGGGGATGTGGCCCGTGCCTTCCGCGTCGCCCGGCGTCTGCGGGTGGGCGGAGTCGGCGTGAACACCGTCGGCCGCAACATGGAGGCGCCGTTCGGCGGTTTCAAGAGGAGCGGGGTCGGCCGTGACGTCGGCTCCTACGCCCTGCACGCCTACAGCGAGTTGCAGGCGATCGTCTGGCCGGGCTGAGCGACCTTCAGTCGTCCAGGTCCACCCGCACGGTGAGCAGCCCGGTCCCGAACGCCCGCACCGCCGCGCTGTTCAGACGGGGCAGCGCCTTCAGCCGGACCAGGGGGTCGTCGTCGGGGAGCACATGGGCGGTGCCCGGGTGCCAGCGTCCGGCGATGCGGACACGCACCCGGGGATCGGCGCGGAGGTTGCGGATGTACTGGGACCGTTCGCCGTGCTCGGAGACCAGCCAGAAGGAGCCGCCGACGCGGCGCCCGCCCAGGGGGGTCAGGCGCGGCAGGCCCGAGACACGTCCCTTGGTCTCCAGGAGCGTCTGCAGCGGCATGCGGCGCTGCACCGGATTCACGACGTGCCGCTGGAGTGCCGTGATCGCGCGGTACTTGAGGTCGGTGAAGCCCGGCATGGTCCCGTGTCCCCCTGACGACGTGAAGGGCGATCCGCTCCACGCAGTCTCGCAGACCTCGTGCGGGGGCGCGCGGTAACCGGCCACGCGCCCCCGGTGGGCCTACGCCCGGCCCAGGAAGACCGGGTTCGTGAACGCGGCCAGGACGCCCGGCAACGGGCCGACCGCCGCCTCGTGCCGCAGTTCCGCGCGCACGTATGCCGCGTACTGCGCCGTCGTGTGCCACTCGACGGTGCCCGAGCCGGTCACCGGCAGCGGGTCGCTCGTGAACAGCACGCCCTGGTCGGTGACGAAACGGACCGAGCAACGGGGCACACCCTGCGCCTCCAGGCGGACCGTGACCGGGGTGTCGCGGTCCACCCGCAGCCGTTCGCCGATGCCCGCGTGTTCGCCGCGGCCGCCCGCCGCGGTGAACGTCAGCGAGACGTTCTTCGACTCGGCGACGTAGGAGCGGCCCGCGCGGATGCCCTCCTGGACGGCCTCCCTGGTGAGGTCGTCGGCGAGGACGACCGTCTGGGGGGTGCCGATCGCGTCGGGGTCGCGGTGGGCGTCGCTGTTGCCCATCGCCGGCAGCCACCTGCCGTGCCCCTCCCGGACAGCCGCCACCAGGGTGTTGTCCCACTCCGCCAGCGTCACCTCGTCGTCCGGCGTGTACGGGCCGTTCCACACCTCCAGCGCGTCCGCCTCGCCGAAGCCGAACTTCCAGCCGCAGCCGATGCAGGTGGCGTGCGGATGGGCCGGTACGACCAGGCCGCCCGCCCGGCGGATGTCCCGGGCGAACCGCGCCCAGCGGTTGTCGCCCGCCCGGTAGCGCCAGTCGACGAACGTGCCCGGGTCGGTACCCAGCGCCAGCACATGGCCGTTCCGCGTGGTGACCTCCTCGCCGAGCATGATGAGCAGGTCGTCACCCGCCTGGTCGGCCCAGTGAGCGTGGGAGGAGTGGGTGTTGTGGTCCGAGGTGTTGATGAAGTCGAGGCCCGCGGCCCGGGCCAGCGCCGCGATCTCCGCGGGGGTGCGGCGGCCGTCCGAGTACCAGGAGTGCATGTGGCAGTCGCCCCGGTACCAGGCGCGGCCGCGGCCCCTGGCCCGGTTCGGCGGGTACACGGGCGGCGGGGTCCGGCCCTGCGCGCCGTAGGTGAGCGTGATCGTCACCTCGTACGTCAGGCCCTGCGGCGCCACCGTGTACGGGCCGAGAGCGATGTGCCAGGTGCCGGCGCGGACCGGGCCCGGGATGTACCCCGGGGTGGCGTCGTCCGCGCGGATGAAGAACTCCGTGCGCGCGCCGCCGGACCAGCCGCGGAAGCCCTTGCCGCCCAGTTCCGTGCCGCGCTCGTCGAAGACGCCGATGTCGAGGGCGTTGGCCTGGGTGCCGGCCGGGACGGACGGCCTGTCGTAGGTGTAGGAGACCTTGATCTCCCGGACGCCTTCGGGGACGTCGACCGGGAGGTAGACGAAGTCGGGGGAGCCGGTGGGCAGCGTGCCGCGCACCGTCTTCGTCTCCTGGTTGTCGGCCGCCTCCGCGGCGGGCCCGTTGGAGAAGCTCACGGTTCCCAACGTAAGCGCGGCGGCCGCACCCGTCACGAACAGTGCGCGTCTTCCGATGCCGTGGTCGTCCTCGCACATGCTGCTGCTCCCGGAGTGTCGGATGACGGGGTGGTGCAGAGATGGTGCTTCCCACTCTGGTGTTCACCCGTGAACTCCATTCCACGGGAAGCCGATCTGCAGCCGCGCGTCGGCGTAACAGGGGGTTGCCCGTGCACTGCGGCGCCGTCCCACCGGGATGCGAGCGCCCTGTATGACCTGATCACCGCAAACGTATGCTCGGAGGATGACGACTTCCGCGACCTCCGGAACCGGACCCACCGAGAACTCCATGCGTCGCGCCCTGAAACGTGCTCGTGACGGAGTCGCTCTGGACGCCGCCGAGGCGACGGTGCTGCTCCAGGCCCGTGGCGGCGATCTGGAGGACCTGGCCGCCTCGGCCGCCCGGGTGCGGGACGCAGGCCTGCGGGCCGCGGGCCGACCGGGTGTCATCACCTACTCCAAAAGTGTCTTCATCCCGCTGACCCGTCTGTGCCGGGACAAGTGCCACTACTGCACCTTCGTCACCGTGCCGGGCAAGCTGCGCCGGGACGGGCACGGGATGTTCATGTCCCCGGACGAGGTCCTGGACATCGCCCGCAAGGGGGCGGCACTGGGCTGCAAGGAGGCGCTGATCACCCTCGGGGACAAGCCCGAGGACCGCTGGCCCGAAGCGCGCGAGTGGCTGGACGCGCACGGCTACGACGACACCATCGCCTATGTGCGGGCCGTGTCCGTCCGGATCCTGGAGGAGACGGGTCTGCTGCCCCATCTCAACCCCGGGGTGATGTCGTGGACGGACTTCCAGCGGCTGAAGCCGGTCGCCCCGTCGATGGGGATGATGCTGGAGACCACGGCGACCCGGCTGTGGTCGGAGCCGGGCGGACCGCACCACGGCTCCCCGGACAAGGAACCGGCCGTGCGGCTGCGGGTGCTGGAGGACGCGGGCCGTTCCTCGGTGCCCTTCACCTCGGGAATTCTGATCGGGATCGGTGAGACGTACGAGGAGCGCGCGGAGTCGCTGTTCGCGCTGCGGAAGGTGGCGCGCAGCCATCACGGCATCCAGGAACTGATCATCCAGAACTTCCGCGCCAAGCCGGACACGGCGATGCGGGGCATGCCGGACGCGGAACTGGACGAACTGGTGGCCACGGTGGCCGTCGCCCGGCACATCATGGGTCCGGCGGCCTGCCTCCAGGCGCCGCCCAACCTGGTGGACGGCGAGTACGAGCGGCTCATCGGCGCCGGCATCGACGACTGGGGCGGGGTCTCGCCGCTGACCATCGACCATGTGAACCCGGAGCGGCCCTGGCCGCAGATCGAGCGGCTGGCCGAGCGCTCCCGGGCTGCGGGCTTCGAGCTGCGCGAACGCCTCTGCGTCTACCCGGAGTTCGTCCGGCGCGGTGAGCCCTGGCTGGACCCGAGGCTGCTGCCCCACGTCCGGGCGCTGGCGGACCCGGAGTCGGGGCTCGCCCGTGCGGACGCCGTCGTCGAGGGGCATCCGTGGCAGGAGCCGGAAGAGGTGTTCCGGGCGTCGGGGCGCACGGATCTGCACCGCGACATCGACACCCACGGGCGCACCGGCGACCGCCGTGCGGACTTCGACGAGGTGTACGGCGACTGGGAGGCGCTGAGGGAGGCGGCCGTGCCCGGCATGGCGCCCGAGCGCATCGACACCGACGTACGGGCCGCGCTGCGCCGGGCGGCGGACGATCCGACGAAGCTCAGCGACGAGGAGGCGCTGGCCCTGCTGCACGCGGACGGTCCCGCGCTCGACGCGCTCTGCCGGGTGGCGGACGACGTCCGCAAGTCGGTGGTCGGCGACGACGTCACGTACATCGTCACCCGCAACATCAACTTCACCAATGTCTGCTACACCGGCTGCCGCTTCTGCGCGTTCGCCCAGCGCCGCACGGACGCCGACGCCTACACCCTCTCCCTCACCCAGGTCGCCGACCGTGCCCGGCAGGCCTGGGACGTGGGCGCCGTCGAGGTGTGCATGCAGGGCGGCATCCACCCCGACCTGCCCGGGACCGCCTACTTCGACATCGCGAAGGCGGTGAAGTCCCGGGTTCCCGGGATGCATGTGCACGCCTTCTCGCCCATGGAGGTGGTGAACGGCGCGACACGCACCGGCATGTCGATCAGCGAATGGCTGACGGCGGCGAAGGAGGCGGGCCTCGACACGATCCCCGGCACCGCGGCCGAGATCCTGGACGACGAGGTGCGCTGGGTCCTGACCAAGGGCAAGCTGCCGGCGGCCACCTGGATCGAGGTCGTGACGACGGCGCACGAACTCGGCATCCGCTCGTCGTCGACGATGATGTACGGCCATGTGGACCAGCCCCGCCACTGGCTGGGGCATCTGCGCACCCTCGCCGGCATCCAGCAACGGACCGGAGGGTTCACGGAGTTCGTCACCCTCCCCTTCATCCACACCAACGCCCCCGTCTACCTGGCGGGCATCGCCCGCCCCGGTCCCACGATGCGCGACAACCGCGCCGTCACGGCCATGGCGCGCCTGCTGCTGCATCCGCACATCCCCAACATCCAGACCAGCTGGGTGAAACTCGGCACCGAGGGCGCGGCGGAGATGCTCCGTTCCGGCGCCAACGACCTGGGCGGCACGCTGATGGAGGAGACCATCTCGCGGATGGCGGGCTCGTCGTACGGGTCGTACAAGTCCGTCAGGGAACTCGTCGCGGTGGCGGAGGCGGCGGGCCGCCCGGCGAAACCGCGCACGACGCTGTACGGCGAGGTCTCGCAGGAACGGCAGCGGGCGGCGGAGGCGTCGGACGGGCATCTGCCGGAACTGCTGCCGGTGTTGGACTGACGGGACGGCTGCGTTCGGCTCCTCCCGCCGCGGCCGGCGGCGGGAGGAGCCCAAACCCTGTGATGTTTCTGTGATGTTGCTCCGGGCAACGAACGAGGCGCCCGGGTGGTCTGAGGGGTGTGCCCAGGCACGGAACACCCCTCAGACTCCGACATCCGACAAGGAAGCGTTGATGAGACGTCCCGTCCGCAGAGCCGTATCCCGGGCAGTGCTCGGATTCACGGCGGTCGCCGCTCTGTCCGCCGGGTCCTTCGCCACTGTGCCCGCCTTCGCCGACGGAGGCACGCCGCTGCCGGTCGCCATCACCGGACCGAACCATGTGGACCTCTCGCTCCACGGGGACAACGGCGGTCCGTCCCAGCCGCAGGTCACCCTGCGGCTGGCCGCCCCCGGCAGTGACGAGCCCGGTGAAGGCGGCGGCGTCATCCCCGTCGCGCACAACGGCGACTACAAGATCAAGATCGATGCAAGCGGTCTCAAGGGCGTCGCAGCCGTGAAACTGCCCTGCCAGGCGAGCGGCCTCACCGCCGTCTGCGAGGGCAACGAGATCTACGCCGGGGAGCAGTACAACCGGCTCGGCGACATCCGCCTCGACATCAACGACGACAGCGCTGCGGGCGACTTCGGCTCCATCAAGGTCACCGGAGAGGGCGAGGGCGTCGACTTCGCGCCACTGACCATCGATGTGCTGGTCGGCGGCCCCGAACTGCTCGGCCGCAAGCTCACCGAACCGGCTGGTCTCGCCGCGGGCGACACCTACCGGGCACCGGTCGGCTTCCGCAACGCCGGCGGCCTGGCGGCCGAAGGGGCCGTGCTGCACTTCCACGGTTCACGCGGCCTGAGCTTCCCCGACGGCTACGGCAACTGCGCCTACAAGGCGACCACCACCGGTTCGCTGCTGCATCAGGGCATCGACGCGATCTGCACCTTCTCCGGCACCTACCAGGCGGGCACGGCCTACGCACTGGCCGAGCCGCTGAAGGTGCGCACGGCCGGCTTCGCGCTCAACGACGTGTTCAGCTACGGCTTCTCCGCGGTCGAGGCGGGGAAGGCGAAGGCCCTGCTCGCGGGGGACGGCTACACACCGGGCACCGGCGCGCCGCTGACCCTCGAGGAGGTGCCGGGCGCCGCGTCCGACTACACCCGCTACACCGATCTTGACCTCCCCAGCCACAACACCTACGACCTGGTGCTGACCGGTGCCTCCCTCCGGGGCGAGGCGGGGGACACGGTGAAGGCGGACATCGGATTCCGCAACGACGGACCCGCGTGGATCAGCGCGCTGCGCTCGGGCGGCGAGCCGATCTCCTTCTCCGTCGCCGTGCCCGCGGGCGCGACGGTGACCAAGAGCCCCGACCGCTGCACCTTCACCACCATCGAGGCGGGCACGAAGGGCTACCGCTGCCAGGTGGACACGCCGCTCCTGGAGAACACCAAGGTCGCCTTCCCCTTCGAGCTCCGCATCGACAAGGTCGTGAAGAACGCCCGGGGCAAGGTGGCGCTGCCGTCCTGGGACAACCCGTTCGAGACCGAGCGGTCCAACAACACCGCCTGGATCGTCCTGAACGGCCCCGACGACGGGCAGGGCACGGGAGGGCCGTCCACCGGCGGGCCGTCGGGCAGCCCCAGCCCCACGGCCTCCGCGGGTGACACCTCCGGTTCCTCCGGCACCGACGGCGGCTCCGGTTCCGCCGGCTCGGCGGGTGGCCCGGGCGACGAGGCGACGGGTTCGGGCGGTGGACTCGCGTTCACCGGTGCAGGTGGCGCGCTGCTCATCGGCGGGGTCGCCCTCCTGGCCCTCGCGCTGGGTGTGGGAGTCGTCCTGGTGGTGCGCCGCAGGGCCGCCGCCTGACGCACGGACGTCCACGTGTGCCGCCCGTGGCCACGGGCCACGGGCGGCACACCGTGTCGTCCACCCCGCGTCTTCTCCCGGTCCTCGGCCGGGGCGACCCAATGTGCGAGAGCTGTCCACCGGTGTGGCGCGCCTGACTCCTCGGTGTCCTGAATCGACCGTTCCTGTTCTATTACAGTGCTGGACTGTCGACGTGCGGACGGTGCCCCGAGGAGGACTGGGTGGGTGCGACAGCCGGTGCCCCCTGGGGCCGGACCGAGCAGCAGGACTTCCGCAGCCGCGTACGCGGAACGCTGCTCGGCGTGGCCGTGGGTGATGCCTTGGGCGCCCCCCTGGACGGGCTCTCCCTGGAGGAGATCCGCACGGCCTACGGCCACGAGGGGCTGAGCGACCTCGCCGACGAGCACGGCCGGCGCGGCGCCATCACGCACCTCACCCAGCTCAGCCTGTTCACCGTCGACGGCCTCATCCGCGCCCAGGTCCGCCGTGACACCGGCGCCTGGCACCCGCCGACCGATCTCCACCGCGCGTATCTGCGCTGGGCGGCCACTCAGCGGGACTGGGGCCCCGACGAGCGCCGCGAGGACGACGGCTGGCTGGCCCGCGAGGAGTGGCTGTACGACCGCCGTTCCCCGGCCCGGGCCTGTCTGACCGGCTTCGGCGACGAGACCATGGGCACGCTGGACGCGCCCAAGAACCCCGGCGAGCAGGGGCCCGAGGCGGCCGCCCGTTCGGCGGCCTTCGGACTTCTCGTCGGCTGGGACCCGCAGCTCGTGCTCCAACTCGCGGTCGAGTGCGCCGCGCAGACGCACGGGCACCCCACCGCCTGTCTCGCCGCGGGCGCGTACGCCGTGATCGTGCACGCCCTGGCCCGCGGCGAGAGCCCGGACGCGGCCGTGCAGCGGGCCCTCGCCCTGCTCGCCCCGCGGCCGGGGCAGCAGCCCGTCGCCGACGCGTTGCAGCATGCGCTGGGCGCGGTACGGCAGGGCATGCCCACACCGGCGCGTATCGAGGAACTCGTCGGGGGCGGTGGCGCGGACGGGACGCTGGCCGTCGCCGTGTACTGCGCGCTGGTGGCGGAGGACGCGCGGCACGGGCTGTGCCTCGCGGTGAACCACGGCGGCCCGTCGGGGGCCGCGGGCGCGCTGACCGGCGGACTGCTCGGGGCACTGTACGGCGAGACGGCCCTCCCGCCGGCCTGGCTGGCCGAGCTGGAGGGCCGTCCCACGATGCTGGTGCTGGCGGACGACTTCGCCATGGAGATGACACAGGGCGCCGCCCTGCACGGCCCCACCGGGTCGTCGCAGGGGTGGCTCGTGCGCTACCCCCGGGCGTAGGGCCCGCCGTTCGGATCATGCCGGGGCCGGGCGAATGGCGCGTCATCTCCCAGCCGACCTGATCCGAACGACAGACCCTGGTCCCGTACCTCGTCGTCCCTCAGGTGCCCGACGACGTGGTGGTGCCCGGGCCGGGGGCCACGGCGTCCGCCGCCGGAACCGCGGCAGTCGCCCCGTCGTCGTCCGTGTTCAGCTGCTCGATGATCGCGTCCCGCTCCGGGGTGTCCTCCGGACGCACCAGACCGATCACGATGTACAGCACCAGCGAGATCACCATCGGCAGCGACACCTGGTACTCCAGCTTCACGTCCGTGCGCTGGGAGAAGTCCAGGTTGTAGTTGACGAAGAAGAACGCCAGCAGGCCGGCCGCCCAGCTGATCAGCGCGGCCGCGGGGCCGGACTTACGGAACGGCCGCAGCAGGCCCAGGATGAACGGGATCGCGATCGGGCCCATCAGACCGGCCACCCACTTGATGACGACCGTGATGATGTCCTTGAAGGTGGGGGAGTTGACCTGGGTCGCCACCGCCATGGACAGGCCGAGGAAGGCGACCGTAGTGACCCGGCCAGCGATCAGGCCCGTCCGGGAGGTCCATGTCCGCGCCGCCTTGGAGAACACCGGCACCACGTCCCGGGTGAACACGGCGGCGATCGCGTTGGCGTCGGAGGAGCACATGGCCATCGTGTGCGAGAAGAAGCCCACGACCACCAGGCCCAGCAGGCCGTGTGGCAGCAACTGCTCGCTCATCAGACCGTAGGCGTCCGAACCGTCCGGCTTCTGCGCCGTCACCAGGAGCGGCGCCAGCCACATCGGGATGAAGAGGATGACCGGCCACACGAACCACAGGCCCGCCGACAGCAGCGCCGACCGCGTCGCCTCCTTCGCGCTGCCCGTCGCCATGTAGCGCTGGGCCTGGTTCCACATGCCGCCGTTGTACTCGAAGAGCTTGATGAAGAGATAGGAGATGAAGAAGACCGTCAGATAGGGGCCGGCGAAGCCGTCCCCGTGACCGTGGAGCTTCGGCGAGTCCAGGGCCTTGGACAGACCGCCCTGGTCGGAGATCTTGTTCAGCGCGATGACCAGCATGGCCAGACCGGCCAGCAGCTGGATGACGAACTGCCCCAGTTCGGTCAGCGCGTCCGCCCACAGGCCGCCGATCGTGCAGTACACCGCGGTGATGCCGCCGGTGATGATGATGCCCTGGGTGAGCGTGACCCCGGTGAAGACGCTGAGCAGGGTCGCGATCGCCGCCCACTTGGCACCGACGTCCACGATCTTCAGCAGAATGCCGGACCAGGCGAGTGCCTGCTGGGTGGGCACGTTGTAGCGGTCCTTGAGGTACTCCAGCGGCGAGGCCACGTGCAGCCGTGAGCGCAGCCGGTTCAGACGCGGCGCGAACAGCTTCGCGCCGATCAGTACGCCGATGGCGATGGGAAGCGCCCAGGTGACGTAGGACGTGATGCCGTAGGTGTAGGCGATGCCGGCGTACCCCGTGAACATCACGGCGCTGTAGCCCGACATGTGGTGGGAGATGCCGGACAGCCACCACGGCATCTTGCCGCCCGCGGTGAAGAAGTCGCTGACGTTGTCGACGCGCTTGTGGGACCAGAAGCCGATCGCGGTCATCACACCGAAGTACGCGATCAGGACGGCCCAGTCGAGACCGTTCATGTGCCCCCTCCAGGGGTCCGCCTTGTGAACCTGCAGATACCGGACGGCACTTCGCCAGTAGGTACACACGGGCGGCGCCCCCGTGCGGGAGCGGGGGACTTCGGGGATTGAACCGCTGGTCAGGTGGTCGGTCAAGACCTTTCTCGGTCACGGATATGAACTCAGATCAGAAAGCAGAACGATTTTACCGTCTCTTGACCTGTATGGCGGTTGTCGTGCTCGTGACGAGGAACACACCATGAGCGGGCACTTCGCCAGTGGGAAACATCCGATGGATCGGGAACGGGCTTACGGGATGCGGGTCCCGGGCTGCCCGGAGGGGAGCCGCCGTTGCACGGAACATCCACCCGCCCGGTCGTCCTTGGAGCCGCTCCGGGGACCGGCCGGACTACCGCATGAGTTCTCCGGCGTTCACGAGCAGGGACTGGCCCGTGATCGCCCGCGCCCGGTCCGAGGCGAGGAACACCGAGGCGTCCGCCACATCGCCGTCCGTTGCCAGTTCGGGCAGCGCCATCCGCTCCGTCAGGCGGTGCTTCACATCCGCCTCCGGTACGCCCTCGGTGTGTGCGGTGAACTGCACATAGGCCTGGACGGGTGGTCCCACATCCACCGGGCAGCACCGTGTTGACCCGGATCCGGTACGGTCCGAGCTCCCGGGCCAGTGAGTACATCGCACTGGTCAGCGCGCCCTTCGAGGCCGCATAGGCCGCCTGCCGCACCTGGGACGGCGCGGCCACCGACGACTGCGTGCCGATGAACACGACGGAGCCGCCGCACCTCTTGAGGGCCGGCAGACACGCCCGCGTCATGCGCAGCGTGCCGAGCAGGTTCACGTCGATGACCGAGTGCCAGGTGGTGAAATCCGCTTCCTGAAGGCCGCCGAAGTGGCTGTCCCGGGCCGCGACGTGCGCCACCGCGTCGATCGCCCCGAACCGGTCGACCGCCAGTGCCGCGAGGGCCTCGCACTGCCCCTCGTCGGTGATGTCCGTCGCGCGGAACGCCGTGTGGGTGCCGTCCGGGTCGAGTTCGGCGGCCGACTCGGCGAGGTTCGCCTCCGTGCGCGCCCCGAGCACGGCGTTGCCGCCGTCGCGCACCACGGCCGCGGCGACCTGGTGTCCGAGCCCGGCGCCGACCCCCGACACGACGACGGTCCTGCCCTGGAGCAGTGACATCGAACCGACCGCCCTTCCTCCCGGCGTATCGCGCCTCTGACGCTTTTTCTGACGGGCCGTCAGAGTATGGGCGAGCGGCGGCTGAAGGAAGGGGAGCGGCATGGGCGAGCGGACACGTAGCGAGTTGTACGGGGAACTGGCCGCCGTGGGCCCCTACGGAGTCCACCCGGGCCATGCCCTGATCACCATGGTGGAGCCGCACCCCGGTCACGAGTACGCGTACAACCGCTGGTACGAGGACGACCACTACTACGCGGGCGCCATGGCGATGCCGTGGATGTTCGCGGGCCGCCGCTGGGTCGCCACCCGGGACCTCCAACTTCTGCGCGGCCCGGAGCGGTCGGCCGTCGCGCAACCGGTGACGGCGGGGTGCTACCTCTCCACGTACTGGGTCACGGACGGCCGCTACGACGACCACATGCGCTGGACGGTGGCCGTGAACAAGCGGCTCAACCGAGACGCCCGCGTGTACCGGGACCGCACCCATGTCTTCACGGCCTTCCAGGACCACGAGGCGACGGTCTACCGGGACGGTGCGGCGGGCCCCCGGGACTTCCACGCCTTGACCACCCGTACGCGGGCCTGGTCCTGGAGGTCGTCGACGCCGACGGGCCCGAGGAGCGGGCCGCGTTGCCGGAGTGGCTGTGCACCCGCCATCTGCCGCGGCGCCTCGCCGGCTCCCCCTCCGCCATGGTCACCCTCTTCCGTCCGACCCCGCTGCCGGGCGACCGTATGACCTATGTGCGGCAGGTGGAGGGAGTGGACACCCGTCTGACCCTGCTGTGGTTCCTGGAGAAGGACCCGAGGGAGTGCTGGGACGAGCACTTCGCGGGCCTCGACGGGGCGGTGGCCGAAGGCGGTCTCCGGAGAGTGGAGTTGGTGGCGCCGTTCGTCCCCACGGTGCCGGGCACGGACCGGTACGTGGACCGGCTCCGCTGAACCGCGCGGCGCGGACGCCGCCTCGGGAGCCCGGAGCCGGCCGGGCCCCTGGGAAGGAGTGAGCCCCCTCGGCCGGGACGGCGGGCCAGTCGAGAGGGCTTTCGGAGATCTTTGTGGAGTTGTACTGCTCGTTGCTACTTGATCCCCTCCACGAAGGCGTTCCAGGCGTCGGCGGGGAAGGCCAGGACGGGGCCGTCCGGAACCTTGGAGTCCCGTACGGCGAGTGCCGCCGCGATGGGCGACCTGACCTCGACGCACGCGCCGTTGCCCGCCGAGTAGGACGACTTGGTCCACGTTGCCGTGGCCCCCTGAAGTACTGCCATGTTCACTCCGGTAGCGAGTTGCTGAGTTGCTGTCGTCGCCTTGCGGGAACCTGGATGGTGCCCGCGATGCGATTCGCGCCAACTTGTTTGTCTGATGGCGTGATCGAAGCTACTCGTCGACATCCCTGCTCGGAGGAGTCGTTCACTCGACCGGATGGCATATTCCAGTGGGCCCTTACGCGTGAAGGTTGCGCTGGTGTAAGATCCGCCGCTCCTTCGCGCAAGGGCTCAGCGCGCGTACTCCTTCGCGGTATCAGTGATGAATTGCCGCGACTGGTCGACGTTCAGGGCCTGCGCCCGCAGATGCTCGTACATCACCGCGTACTTCTGGA
>Ga0102590_1000832_pt1 | contig 56984 bp, 52 predicted proteins | sample AraplaMF_Col_mMF_FD_76859 | JGI IMG/M metagenome (GOLD analysis project Ga0102590, IMG submission 76859) | Arabidopsis root microbial communities from the University of North Carolina, USA - plate scrape MF_Col_mMF | ecosystem: Host-associated > Plants > Roots > Endosphere | place: USA...
CGCTCCCCGAGGAGTCGGTGCGCTGGTGGGGGACCGGCCGGCTCGTCGAGTTCGCGGCGGGACTGCACGACGTGTCCGTGCTCTACCAACTCGTCTCGTCCGTACGGCGCGAGGCCTGCCACTGGTGCGGCCTCGAACTCATCGGAGACCGCTGCGGGTTCTGCGCGGCGCCCCTGTCGTCGCCCTCCGCTCAGCCGCCGCCCGCCGTCACCCGGGCACTTCCACGAGGCGGCACGTAACCCGGTACCGACAACTCCACAGCACGACCGCTCGACCCGTCGTCCCCACCTTCTGATCGAGGTTGTCCGCGTCATGAACTCACGCCAGCGCCGCGGCGTCATCCTGCTGGTCCTCTCGGCCCTCGCCGCAGTCGGCGCCTTCGCCGGAGTGCTGTCGGTGATCCGCGACGTGAACTCGAAGGTGGGCCCGGAGGCCACGGCGTACCGCCTCAAGGCCGACATCGCCCCCTACCGGGAGCTCACGGCCGATCAGTTCCAGAGGATCTCCATGCCGCGGCGCTGGCTGTCCGCGACCGCCGTCACGGATCTCTCGCAGATCCGCGGAAAGACCGCCGTGACCCGGCTGGAGAAGGGATCACTGCTCCAGACCGACATGATCGTCGACCGGCCGGCGCTCCAGTCGGGACAGCAGGAGATCGCCATCATGATCGACGCGTCGACCGGTGTCGCCGGCAAGATCGACCCCGGCTCCCGGGTCAACATCTACGCCACCTTCAAGGCCGCCAACGAAAAGAGCAGGGACGAGTCCAAGGTCATCGTGACCAACGCCCGCGTCCTCGACGTCGGCAGGCTCACCGCCCTGGATCCGGGCCAGTCCAGTGACGACCGGCGGCGCAACGCCGCCGAGGCCGTCCCCATCACCTTCGCCCTCGACACCGCCGACGCGCAGCGCGTGGCGTACGCCGAGTCGTTCGCCGAACACGTCCGGCTCGCCCTGGTCGCGGGCGGCTCCGCGACTGCGGTAGCGCCGGGCGACCGCACCTACACCCTCGACCAGGACAAGTAGGAGGCCCCATGAGGTCCGTCCCGGTCCCCAGCGGGCCTGTCCCCACGAGGTTCCGCCGATGACCATCCGCATCCTTCCCGCCGTCGGCGACCTCGACGCGGCACGCTCGCTCACCACCCTGCTGAGCCAGGTCGCCGACGCCGAACCCGCCCCGCCCGTCCACGACTCCACGGCCCTGCTGGACACCCTCGCCCGGCTGGCCGGCGAGTCCCTCGACGAACTGCCCGAGGTCGTCCTCGTGCACGAGCGGATAGGGCCGGTCCCCGCACTCGATCTGGTCCGCGACCTGGTGCTGCGGTTCCCGGCCGTCGGAGTCGTGCTCATCACCGCCGACACGAGTACGGGCGTCCTGACCGCCGCCATGGACTCCGGCGCCCGGGGCATCGTCACCCTGCCCCTCGGCTACGACGCCCTCGCCGAACGTGTCCAGGCGGCGGCCGCCTGGTCGGCCGGCATGCGACGCCACCTGGGCAGCACCGCCCCCGAGCTGTACTCCGGCGCCGGCGGGACGGTGGTCACGGTGACCGGGGCCAAGGGCGGTGTCGGGGTCACCGTCACGGCCGTCCAACTGGCCCTCGCGGCCCGGGCGTCGGGCCGAACCGTCGCGCTGGTCGACCTCGACCTGCAGTCCGGGGACGTCGCCTCCTACCTCGACGTGCAGTTCCGGCGCTCCGTGGCCGACCTCGCCGGGATCACGGACATCAACCCCCGTGTCCTCCAGGACGCCGTCTACACCCACGACAGCGGCGTCGGGCTGCTCCTCGCCCCGGCGGACGGCGAACGCGGCGAGGAGGTCACGGACCGCGTGACCCGGCAGGTCCTGGGTGCGCTCCGGGCCCGCCACGACGTCGTGATCGTCGACTGCGGCTCCCAGATGAACTCGGCAACCGCCGCCGCGATCGAGGTCGCCGACCACGCGCTGCTGCTGGTCACCCCGGACGTGGTCGCGGTCCGCGCGGCCAAGCGGATGGTGCGTCTGTGGGACCGGCTCCAGATCCGCAAGGCCGAGGAGACCCTGACGGTCGTCAACCGCCACTCTCGGGGGACGGAGATCCAGCCTGCCCTCGTCGAACGCGTCACCGGCACCCGGGTGGCCCGCGCCGTCGTCCCGGCCGCCTTCAAGGAGCTTCAGGCGGTCGTCGACGCCGGACGCCTTCAGGACCTGGACGCCCGCTCCACCGTGAAGCAGGCGCTGTGGTCGCTGGCGGGGGAACTCGACCTCGTGCGGGCGCAGGAGGGCGGCGGCGGGCGGCGCCGCAAGGCGTCCGCGGACCGGGGGGCGCTGAGCCTGTGGCGCAGGAGCGACCGGGGCTCGGTGACCGTGGAGTTCGCCGGGATGTTCCCGCTCGTCCTGGTCGTGATGGCGCTGCTGTGGGAGTGCGCCCTGTTCGGCTACACGTACTCGCTGGCGGGCAACGCGGCGGACGAGGCGGCACGGGCGGCGACGGCGGCGTACGCCGTGCAGGGGGACTGGGCGGGGGCCTGCCGGTCGGCGGGAGCCCGGCATCTGCCGGGCTCGTGGAGCGGCGCGGAGATCAGCTGCGCTCCGGACGGCCCGGTGATGAAGGCGACGGTGCGCGCCCAGGTCCCGCTGTTCCTCCCGGGGGTCAACCCGGGCTGGGGGGTCGGCGGGAGCGCGGGCGCGGCGCTGGAGGGGGACGACCGATGAGGTCGTCCGTGCGCGGCAGGGCGGCGGCCCCGTCGAGGTGGCGGGCTCGCCGCCGGGACGACCGCGGTGTCTCCATGCTCGAGTTCGCCGGCTACCTCCCCGTCCTGCTCGTCATCGGCATGGCCGCCATCCAGCTGGGCCTCGTCGGCTACGGCATCAACCAGGCAGGCACCGCCGCCCGCGCGGCCGCCCGGGTCGCATCCCGGGACGGCGACGGCTCGGCGGCGGGCGCGGCCGCCGTCAGCGGCTGGCTCTCCCCCGACGTACCGCCGCCGGCGAAGGGCGCCGACACCACCACCGCCACCGTCACCGTGCACGTCCCCGCCGTGATCCCCCTCTTCGACGGCTGGGACGTCACCCGCCACGCCACCATGCCCAACGACGACTGAACCAGCCGTACGACAGAGAGGAGTTGACGACCGACATGAGCCTGCGCTCCCGTATCGCCGCCCCCGACGACGGGGGAGCCGCCCGAGAGGACGGACACCTCGTCGCGGTCTACCGCGCCAAGCTCCTCGAAGAGATCGACCTCGCCGAGATGTCCGGCCTCGCGGCCGCCGAACGCCGGGCCCGGCTCGAGCGCGTCCTCGGGCACATCATCAGCCGGGAGGGTCCGGTCCTCTCCTCGTCCGAACGCTCCCAGCTGATCCGCAGGGTCGTCGACGAAGCCCTCGGGCTCGGCGTCCTCGAACCGCTGCTTGCCGACGCGTCGATCACCGAGATCATGGTGAACGGCCCGGACTCGGTCTTCGTGGAGCGCGCCGGCCGCGTGGAACAGCTTCCCCTCCGCTTCGCCTCCACCGAGCAGCTGATGCAGACGATCGAGCGGATCGTCTCGACGGTCAACCGCCGCGTCGACGAGTCCAACCCGATGGTCGACGCCCGCCTGCCCACCGGCGAACGCGTCAACGTCATCATTCCGCCGCTCGCCCTGACCGGCCCCACGCTGACCATCCGCCGCTTCCCGCGCGCGTACACCCTCCCCGAGCTGATCGGCCTCGGCTCCCTCGACGAGCAGATGCTGATGCTGCTCGCCGCCTTCGTCCGGGCCCGCTTCAACCTCATCGTCAGCGGCGGTACGGGCACCGGCAAGACCACCCTGCTCAACGCCCTGTCCGGGCTGATCCCCTCCCGCGAGCGCATCATCACGATCGAGGACTCCGCCGAACTCCAGCTCCAGCAGGAGCATGTGATCCGGCTGGAGTCCCGCCCGCCGAACGTCGAGGGGAAGGGCCGGATCACCATCCGTGACCTGGTCCGCAACAGCCTGAGGATGCGCCCCGACCGCATCATCGTCGGCGAGGTCCGCGGCGGTGAGACCCTCGACATGCTCCAGGCGATGTCGACGGGCCACGACGGCTCCCTCGCCACCGTGCACGCCAACTCCGCCGAGGACGCGTTGATGCGGCTGCAGACCCTCGGGTCGATGTCCGAGGTGCTGATCCCCTTCGAGGCGCTCAAGGACCAGATCAACTCGGCGGTGGACGTGGTCGTGCAGCTCGCGCGGCACGCCGACGGCTCCCGCAAGGTCGTGGAGATCGCGCTCGTGGTGTCCCACGGACGCGAACAGTTCCGCGTCGCCACCGTGTGCCGCTTCGTTCCCCAGCCGCTGGCCGCCGACCGGATCGTCCGCGGCCGCTTCGAGCATCTCCCGCTGCCCCGGAGCGTCGCGGAGAAGCTCTACGCCGCCAACGAGCCGCTGCCGCCCGCCTTCGGCGTCGCCGAGGCCATCGACGCCCTCCACACGAGGCAGGCCATCGGATGACCCCCGTCCACGTAAGGAGCGCGCCATGAACGACCCCGCCCTCCTCGCCCTCGGCGCCACCGTCCTCACCGGCACGCTCACCGTGGCCGGCGTGCACATGTACGCCTCGGGGCGCGCCCAGCGCCAGACGCTCGTCGACCGGCTCTCCGGCACGGCGACGGGCCCGGCCCGCACCGCGAGCGGCCGGGTACGCCGTTTCACGGGCGTCGACCGCCGGGTGCGCCGCACCCGCCTCGGGCGCACCGTCCAGCTGCGCCTGTCGGCGACCGGACTCGACCTGACGGCGGGGGAGTTCTTCACCTACGTCACCGCCGTCGTCGTGGCGCTCTGGCTGATCGCCGCGGCGACGCTCGCCCCCTTCTTCGGGCCCCTCGCCGCGCTGATCGGGGTGTGGGGCGCGGCGATCTTCCTCAACTGGCAGCGGCAGAAGCGCATCGAGGCCTTCATCAACCAGCTGCCGGACGTGGCCCGCCTCCTGGCCAACGCGACGGCCGCCGGGCTCGCCCTGCGCACCGCCCTCGCCATGGCGGCGGAGGAACTGGAAGCCCCGGCCGGGGAGGAACTGGCCCGGGTCGCCGATCAGCTGACGCTGGGCCGCTCTGTCGACGACGCCCTCGACGAACTGGCCGAACGACTCCCGTCCCGTGAGCTGATCGTCCTCGTCACCACACTCGTCCTGGCCAACAAGGCGGGCGGCTCGGTGGTGAACTCGCTGCGCAACCTCACCCAGACCCTGGAGGACCGCAAGGAGACCCGGCGCGAGGTCCGCACGATGCTCTCCGAGGTCAACGCCACCGCCTTCACGGTCCCGCTGCTGGGCCTAGGCTCCCTCGTCCTGGTCAACTCCTCGAACGAAGGCGCCCTGGCCCGCGTCACCGGCTCACCGCTCGGCCAGGGGCTGGTACTGCTCGCCCTCGGCCTCTACACGGTCGGCTTCTTCGTCATCCGCCGCCTCGGCAAGATCGAAGTGTGAGGAGGCCGCGATGACATCACTGCTCCTCGCCCTGCTGATGGCGGTCTCGGTCGCCGGGATCCTGCTCGGCGTGCGCATGATCCGAGCGGACGCCAAACTGCCGAGCGACCTGCAGCTCGCCCTGGAAGTCGGGGCCGGCCGCGTGTCCAGGACCGGATCGGCGGTCGACCGCCTCGGCATACGCTTCGCACCCTTCGTCCTGCGTCTGATGGGCCCGCGCCGGGTCGACGACAAGCGCCGCCGCATCGACATGGCCGGCAACCCGAACGGCCTCACCCTCAACCGCTACGCCGCCCGCCGTGCGGTGTACGGCCTCTTCGGCTGCCTGATGGGCCTGATCTTCCTCTCGGGCGGCCATCCGCTGCTCGCGGTCGCCACGTTCGCGTTCGGTCTGCTGGCGGCCGACGCGCTGATCTGGCAGGCCGTCCGCGAGCGCAAGGAGGTCATCGACCGCACCCTGCCGGACTTCCTGGACGTGCTGGCGGTCGTCGTCTCCGCCGGGCTGGGCTTCCGCCAGGCACTCGACCGGGTCGCGGAGAAGTACGAGGGACCCTGGGCGGACGAACTGCGCATCACCCTGCGCCAGATGGACATGGGGGTCAGCCGCCGCCAGGCCTTCGACGAGTTGCGCCGACGCAACTCGTCCGAGCAGGTCGCCCAGTTCGTCTCGGCACTGCAGCAGGGCGAGGAGCTCGGTTCCCCCATCGCCGAGACGCTGATCCAGCTGGCCACGGACATGCGGCGGACCGACGCGCAGAACGCCCGCCGCCGTGCGGCGAAGACGATCCCCAAGGCCACGCTGGTCACCCTGGTCTTCATGCTTCCGGCCACGATGATCCTCATCGCGACGGGCATGTTCCTGGGGTCGGGGACGGACTTCGGATCGATCCTGGGCCGATGATGAGCAGCCGTGCCCCGCGCCCCACACCCGGGTACCTGGAGGACGACGCCCCGCCGCCGGCGAGCGTCCGCCTCCAGCTCGGCGCGCTCCAGGCCCTGTGCCGCCAGACCGTCGCCGTACGACTGGCCCTGGTCCTGATCGGCGCGCCCTTCGCACTGGCCAACACCGCCGACGGCGCCCCGCGCTACGCCGTCCTCGCGGCCGCCGTCCTCGGTGTCATGACGTCGTACGCCCTGCTGCGCGACTGGGACCGGGTCGGCCCGCGTCTGCTCGCCCACCCGTCCCTGATGGCGCTCGACCTCCTCTTCGTCGCCACACTGCTGCTCACCGCGTCCCCCGCCTCCCCCCTCGCGTACGCCACCGTCTGCACGCCACTGCTGTCCGGCCTGCTCTACGGCTGGCGAGGGGCGGGCGCCATCACCGGCCTGCAACTGGTCGTCTTCGTAGCGGTGTTCCGGGCCTGGGAGCAGCGCCCGGGCGCCGGCGTCAGCACCCTTCTGATCGCCGGATTCTGCGTCGCCGCGGGCATCATCGGGGTGACCCTGCGCAATCTGCTGTTCCGTTTCGGGGCCGCCGGCCAGGCGCTGTCCGAGGCGAACGCACGCCTGGCCGCGGCGGAGGCCGTCGAGTCCGAACGGGCCTTCCTCGCCCGGGAGATGCACGACTCGGTGGCCAAGACACTGCACGGTCTCGCCCTGGCCGCGGAGGCGCTCGCGCTGTCCGCGGACCACGCCGACCCCGAGACGCTCGAGCGCCAGGCGAACCAGGTGGCCGACGCGGCCCGCAGGGCGGCGGCGGAGTCCCGGGACCTGCTGTCGGACCTGCGGCGCCGCACGGACTTCAGGGCGGCCCGGGTGGACGTATCGGCGGAACTGGCGGTCCGGGGACGCGAGTTCGCCGGACGCGCGGGTCTCGAGGTCGAGCTGGCCAAGCCGGAGGCACCGCTGTTCCTGCCGTACGCGACGGCGCACCACGTCCTGGCCGTCGTCTCGGAGGCACTGGAGAACACACACCGCCACGCCCGTGCGACCCGCGTCCGCATCACGCTCGACACCACCGGGGACACCGCCCTCGATCTGCGGATCGGGGACGACGGCGTCGGTCTGCCACCGGGCACCGCACCAGGGGACCTGGCGAAAACCGGCCACTTCGGGCTGCTCGGCATGGCGGAACGTGCCGCGACCCTGGGCGGCCGCCTCCGGCCGGGCCGTTCCCCGCTCGGCGGCGCCGAGATCCATCTGCACGCGCCCCTCGCGGACACCGCTCCGCACACCCCCCAGGAGGAGGCCGCACATGCCTGACCAGGCGCTTCCCGACCCGCCCCTGCGCGTGCTCGTGGCCGACGACAATCCGGTCGTGCGGGCGGGACTCGCCGCCCTGCTGTCCGCGCGCCCCGGCATCAACGTGGTCGCAGAGGCGGCGGACGGTGGGCAGGCGCTCGCTCTCAGCGCCCGGCACCGTCCCGACGTCGTCCTCCTGGACGTGCGGATGCCGGGCACGGACGGACTGACCGCACTGCCCGAACTGGCCCGCCGGTCCCTCGTGATGATGCTGACGTACAGCAGGGAACCCGACGTCGTGGCCGAGGCGCTGCGCCGCGGGGCCTGCGGCTATCTGGTGCACGGCGAGTTCACGGCGGCCGAACTGATCACGGCGGTACGGGAGCTGAGACGGGGACGGCCGACGGTCTCGCCCGCGGTCGCGCCGCCGTCCGGTCCTGTCTTGTCCTCGCTCGGTGTTTCCTACGAACGGGGCGAAAGCGCTTCGCAGATGCAATCGATTGTGTCAGAGTCGTCGACGGCCGGGGCCGCCCGCACGGGGAGCCTGCGGCGCCGTGCCGCGACTCGGCTGGACTTCGGTCTCAGCTCGAGGGAGGTGGAGGTCATGGATCTCATCGCGTCCGGGATGAACAACCGGCAGATCGCCGCCGCCTGCTTCATCAGTGAGAAGACGGTCAAGAACCACATCAATCGCATCTTCGCGAAACTGCACAGTTCCTCGCGCAGCGAAGCGATCGCCCACTGGCTCGGTACGGCACGAGAGGGGTGGACCGGGTGACGGCCACCGCGGGGGGAAGTTGGGTCCCTGGGCCCACTCGGAGTACGCATGTTCTCACCTACCGTGCTGAGGTCGGCAGTGCGATCGGACGGGAGGGCGGACGCCATGGCCGGGTTCGACAGGTGGAGGCAGACCCTCGTCTCCCGGATGAGGGGCAAGGGCCGGGACGCGGGAGCCGGGTTCGTGGAGTACGCGGGCCTGATGATCATCATCGCCGGGATCTTCACGCTGATCGACAGCCTGGGCCTGGACGGCCTGATCTCGGGAGCGATCCTGCGGGCGGTCAACGACGTCATCGGCGGCTGACCGCTTCACTTCTCCCGAGTGACCGGGGGCAGACACTCCCGATCTATATCTGGCTGACGGGGATTCTGCTGTTCGTTGCGCTCGCGTTCTTCGTGTTTGCCCAGGCAGCGTCAGCCCGTAATGGAGCCCAGTCGGCGGCGGACGCTGCCGCTCTGGCAGCGGCCCAGGATGCCCGGGACGAGTTGATGGACCGTCTCGGGGCCGACGTCGGGCAGGACGACGACTGGCTCGACTGGCTCCGTGGGCGGCTGCCCGCCGATGAGGGTGCCACCAGCGCCGCGCAGCAACTGGCCTCGGAGAACGACTCGACCGTTGTGGGCGGGGCCCAGCCGGTCACCAGGAACGGATATCCAGGCTTCCAGGTAGGCGTTCAGACGAACTACACGGTCGGCCACTCGATCATTCCGGGCACCGAAGGCCTTCGGGCGAAGGCCCAGGCCGTCGCCGTCGTCCAACCGCGCTGCGACTTCGACCCGGACGCGGACCCCGGGAAGCCAGTCGAACTGGACTGCGACGGCCGGATCGTGAACATCGACCCCGAAGATTTCGAACAGGACGACCTTCCTGACGCGTCCGTGCTGTTCTCTGTGCATCTGGCCGAGTGAGAGGAAAGCCGACCGATGGATATCCGGCACGCCAAGAGGGGCCGCAGAGCGCTGTCCGCAGTGGCGATCACGACCGGTCTGCTCTTTATGGTGGCCGGCTGCGGGGGCGGAGGAGGCGGAGACAAACCCAAGGCCTCCTCCTCGTCGGCCAAGCAACATGCCGGCGACGGCAGCCAGAGCCGGCGGTCCTCGGCGTCTGCCGCGCCGGAGGTGCTCGCAGAGGTGAAGAGCGGCGACATCACGCTCGCCGTCACCTCTGCTGTGCGTGACCAGGGCGGTTTCGTCACCGTGAGCGGGAGCGTCACCAACAACGGCGGCCAGTTCTGGATCGCGTCGAACTGGCGTGGAGACGAACGCGAACTGAGCAGGAACGGCGCCTCGCTGGCAGGTGCGTCCCTCGTCGACAGCAAAGGCAAGAAGAAGTACCTCGTCCTGCGCGACACGCAGGGCCGCTGCCTCTGCACCAAGTTCAACGGCGGGGGTGTGGACGCGGGGAAGTCCGCCGACTGGTTTGCTCAGTTCCCCGCACCTCCAGAGGACACGACGCATGTCGACTTCGCGGTCGGCGATATGCCCCCCGCCTCCATCGACCTGTCCCAGGGGTGACCCACCATGGCCCCCACCCCCCGCGTCACCCTCGTCGCGGCCCTCGCCCTTCTCACCCTGACCGCCACGCCCCAGGCGCTCGCCGACGACGGACCGAGCGCGCCGCCCGGGAGTGTCGCCACCTCGCCGCCGCCGTCCGTCGATCCCACCAGCCCCGGGCTCAAACTCGCCGACGGTGCCACGCTCGCGCCCGCCAAGGTGCTCGACATCAAGTCCGTCGTGGAGGACCTCGGCGGCGAGGAACGTCGTGAGGACACCAACGAGAGCGTCACCTTCGCGCTCCAGGCGGAGGTGCTGTTCCCCAAGGACAGCGCCAAGCTGAACCCGCAGGCCCGCTCCCGTATCGACGCCATCGCGGAGGAGATCAGGAAGCAGAACGCGCGCAGCGTCCGCGTCTTCGGCTTCACCGACAACCTCGGCAGCTACGCCCACGGCCTGGTCCTCTCCAAGAAGCGCGCGGAGGCGGTGCACGACCGGCTGGCCTCGACCCTCGGCGGGAACGTCACCTTCGAGGTGCGCGGCTACAGCGAGGACTATCCGATCGCCGACAACTCCACGGAGGAGGGCCGGCGCAAGAACCGCCGCGTGGAGGTGTCGTTCCCCAGAGGAGACTCGTCTTCGTAGGAGTGCGCGCATTCGACGGAGCCGCCTCCGCCTCCGTGCGGCACGGCTGCGCGATGCTCGTGCAGTCCAGTCGGTCGGTGCCGGAACCGGGAGCTGTCATGAGAAAGATCGTCCTGATGATGTCCATGTCCCTGGACGGCTACATCGAGGGCCCCGACCGCGAGATCGACTGGCACCTCGTGGACGACGAACTGCACCAGCACTTCAACGACGTGCTCAAGGAGATGGGCGCCTTCCTCAACGGACGTGTGACCTACGAGTTGATGGCCGGTTTCTGGCCCACCGCCGACGCCGATCCCCATCGTTCGGGGCCCATGATCGAGTACGCCCGGATCTGGCGGAACATGCCCAAAGTGGTGTTCTCCCGCACCCTGGAGCACGCCGACTGGCACACCACCGTCGTCCGGGACGTCGTCGTCGACGACATCCTCGCCCTCAAGGCACAGGACGGCGGGGACCTGGCGCTCGGCGGAGCGGCCCTCGCGGCCGAGTTCCTACGGCTCGACCTCGTCGACGAGTTCCGGGTGTACGTCCACCCGATCCTCGTCGGCCGTGGACAGCGGCTCTTCCCCGACAGCGACGCCCTGACCGCGCTCCGACTGATCGATTCCCGGAGGTTCGGCAACGGAGTCGTGCTGCTGCACTACGAGCGTCCGGGCGCGGCCGACCGGTAAAGGTGTTGTCCGGGCCCGGTCCGCTCGGTAGGAAGACCGCATGACTGGACTCGGTGCTGTGTTCCGGCCCCAACTGCCTCCCGAGCGACTGCGTGCGATGGCACGGCTCGCGGACGACTCGGGCCTGGAGGAACTGTGGCTGTGGGAGGACTGTTTCCTGGAGGGAGGGGTCTCCGCCGCCTCCGCCGCGCTCGCCTGGACCGAGCGGCTGCGGATCGGCGTCGGACTGCTTCCGGTGCCCCTGCGGAACGTCGCGGTCACCGCGATGGAGGCCGCGACGCTCGATCGGCTGTTCCCGGGGCGGGCGATCCTCGGCGTCGGGCACGGTGTGCAGAGCTGGATGGCCCAGGTCGGGGCCCGCGCCGACTCGCCGCTGACCCTGCTGCGCGAGCATCTCGACGCCCTGCGCGCCCTGTTGCGCGGTGAGCGGGTCACCACGGACGGGCGGTACGTGAGGCTGGACGGTGTCGCGCTGGACTGGCCGCCCGCGCAGGCGGTCCGCATCCTCGCGGGCGCCACCGGACCGCGCACGCTGCGGCTGTCCGGCGAGGCGGCCGACGGGACCATCCTCACCTCGTCCACGACACCCGAAGGCGTACGGAAGGCCCGTCAGCTCATCGACGCGGGACGGGAGTCGGCGGGCCGCACCGATCCCCATCGCATCGTCGTGTATCTGCGCACCGCCACCGGTCCGGACGCCGTCGCACGGCTGAGCGCGGACATGGCGGCGGGCGGGAAGGACCCGGGGGCGGAGCACGGGGTGGCCGGGGACGCGGGCACGGTCGCCAAGGCCGTTCGGAGCCTCGCCGACGCCGGCGCGGACACGGTGGTCCTCGAGCCGACCGGGGACGAGCCGGACCCGGAGGCGTTCGTGTGGTTCGCGGCCCACGAGGTACGGCCCCTGCTGCCGTAGCTCCGGGGCAGGCCCTGACGGGGCCGGTCGTCCGCCCCTCCGTGCGGGCGAACGGCCCCGCAGGAAATTCGTTCGCGATCCCTCCCCGGCATTGGGACGATCGCCGCATGACCCACGGCCGCACCTTCGAACAGCTCGTCAAGGAAGCCGTCGACGCCTCCGTCGACGGCTGGGACTTCTCCTGGTTCGACGGCCGGGCCACGGAGGAGCGGCCTTCGTGGGGGTACGCGCGTTCGATGGCCGAGCGTCTTGCGCACGCGTCGGCCGCGCTCGACATCCAGACCGGTGGAGGCGAGGTCCTGGCCTCGGCGCCTGCGCTCCCGCCGCTCACCGTCGCCACCGAGGGCTGGCCGCCGAACGTCGCGAGGGCCACCGCCCTGCTCCATCCGCGCGGCGCCGTGGTCGTCGCCTCTCCGGAGGAGGCGCCGCTGCCCTTCGGGGACGCAGCCTTCGACCTCGTCACCAGCCGGCACCCGGTGCGCACCTACTGGCGTGAGATAGCCCGTGTCCTGCGCCCCGGCGGCACGTACTTCTCCCAGCAGGTCGGCCCGGCAAGCGCCTTCGAGGTGGTCGAGTACTTCCTCGGACCCCAGCCGTCCGGGGTCCGCTCCGCCCGCGACCCCGGGCGTGCGGAGGCCGACGCCGAAGCGGCGGGCCTGGAGGTGACCGGTCTTCAGGAGGCCCGGCTGCGCATGGAGTTCCACGACATCGGCGCCGTCGTCCACTTCCTGCGCAAGGTGATCTGGATGGTTCCCGACTTCACCGTGGAGCGGTACGAGTCCCGGCTCCGTTCCCTGCACGAGCGGATCGAGTCCGACGGACCCTTCGTCGCCCACAGCACGCGCTTCCTGATCGAGGCGCGCAAGCCGCGCGGCTGACCGTGCACCGCATCACCACGCTCGGAATGTGAGACCGGCGACCGCATTCCGAGACGTTGGCTCAAGGTTTCCACATCGTTATCGACGTTGGCTCGATCCGGGTATCCCTGTCACGTAAGTTCAGACCAAGGTAAATCGCGTGAGCAAAGCTGCGCGGACGGCATCGCGCAGTGGAGGGGGCTGCGCGGCGCCGCGCCCGGCCGGAGGCACCGTCAGGCGTCCCGCACACTCACCCGCACCCCCCGCCGTATCCCCCACCGCTCCATGGCGCCGGCCTCGGCCTCCAGTACGTGGCGCGCGCGGAGCCGGGGCAGGCCGAGCCGCCCCGGCCGCATCGTCCGCACCGCGACCACCCGCAATGCCGCGTCCAGGTAGGCGACGTCGATCGCGAAGCGCATGCCCAGCGTGTGCACGGCGCTCGCCGGGCTCATCAGCAGGGCGCCCTCGATCCCCGTGCGCCCGAGCAGTCCACGCCGCCGGGCGCCCGCCGAGCGGGCGATCTCCAGCGGCACCGGGGCGGGCATCCCCGCTGAGGTGAGCATGGCCATGGCTGCGAAGTTAGCGGTGGCGTCAAGTGGCAGCTTCTGGCGCCCGTCACCCGCCGGGAGTACGTACGGACATCTCTCCGCGCGTCCCTCTAGGCCGCGCAAACCCCTTGGATACCTCAGGATTCAGCTGGATTCCCTTTGAATCCGCTGTGTTTCGGCCATGGACACACCCTGAATGAACGCTTCCGGGGGCACCGTGGCGTTGTCGCGCGATTTCGGAGAGTAGTTGTGGCACGCCGATGCACGCAGCATCACTTACGAAGGGTTATGGTGGAAACCCCCCCTCGGGCCGGTCCGTCTCCCCCCCACGGACCGGCCCGTTTCCTTTCCCCGCGGCCGAGCCCCGCGGTCCGACCCGGCGCGCCCGCCGAGCCCGCCGCCCGTGCGGGAGCGTCTTCCCGCACCCGACACAAAACCCGGAATCCCGGGTCATGCGGCCCCCGTTCGCGGGTACGCAGCCGACACAGACCACTGACACCCCTTGGCGGGGCCCGGGTTTCCCGGGAGTAGGCTTCGCCTCCGGGGACCGACATCTGACGGGGATCGCGCACGCCCGCACCTGTCTGATCCGTACGGAGGGGCTGACAATCACCGTGAACCTGCGCGACAAGCTGCGCGGCCTGCTCGTCAGGCTGTACGCGCGCCGGGTGGAGGGCCACCTGGACCACGCTCAGGTGCCCAAGCACATCGGCGTCATCATGGACGGCAACCGACGCTGGGCGAAGGCCGCGGGTTCGACCACCGCGCAGGGCCACCGGGCCGGGGCCGACAAGATCGAGGAGTTCCTCGGCTGGTGCGCCGAGACGGACGTCGAGGGCGTGACGCTCTGGCTGCTGTCGACGGACAACTTCGACCGGCCGAAGGAGGAGCTGGTCCCGCTCCTCGGCATCATCGAGGACGTGGTCCGCTCCCTCGCCGCCGACGGGCGCTGGCGGGTGCATCACGTGGGGGCCCGCGATCTGCTGCCCGCGCAGATGCAGGGCGTCCTCAAGGAGGCCGAGGAGGCCACCGCACACATCGACGGAATACTCGTCAACGTCGCGATCGGCTACGGCGGGCGCCAGGAGATCGCCGACGCCGTCCGCTCGATGCTTCTCGAGGCCCATGACAAGGGCGTGTCGGTGGAGGACCTGGCCGAGTCCGTCGACGTCGATCTGATCGGCAGACACCTCTATACGAGTGACCAGCCCGACCCCGATCTGGTGATTCGCACGAGTGGCGAACAACGGCTGTCCGGCTTCATGCTCTGGCAGACCGCGCATTCGGAGTACTACTTCTGCGAGGTCTTCTGGCCGGCCTTCCGCAAGGTCGACTTCCTGCGCGCCCTGCGTGACTACGCTGCGCGCCACCGTCGGTACGGCGGCTGAGAAGCCACTCGCCGAGGCGCCCGGGCATCCGCCGTTCGGCGGTACGTACTCACTCGCTCGGGTGTAAAAGTTACAAGGAGTTCATCGGGGCGCCGTCATATGCCGTGGCATGGCGGCGCATGTTCGAGGGCATAAGACCAGACAGGTCGACACCCGAACCACGGGTGTCGTATCTCAGCGGACGGCTCGGGGTCGTCCGCCCGGGAGGCCCTTTGCACCAGCGCCACCGTGCGGTCTCGGCACGGAGGAAGCAGTGGAGGGCCGGTTCTCGGCCCGTGCATCGTGGCCGACGACCGGTCCAGCTCCACTCCGTCGCTCCCCGACCTCATCCGAGGGGGTACGTCCTTCCGTGGTGACCAGCACAAAGCGCCACAAGCCAGACCGGCGCACCTATGTTCTCGACACCAGCGTCCTATTGGCCGACCCGAACGCCATGACCCGCTTCGACGAGCACGAGGTCGTGCTCCCGGTGGTCGTGGTCACCGAGCTGGAGGCCAAGCGGCACCATCCCGAACTCGGCTATTTCGCCCGGCAGGCCCTGCGCCTCCTCGACGACTACCGGGTGCGGTACGGCCGACTCGACGCCCCCATCCCGACCGGGGACCTCGGCGGGACCCTCCGTGTCGAGCTCAACCACTCGGACCCCAGCGTGCTGCCCACCGGCTACCGCCTGGGGGACAACGACTCCCGCATCCTCGCGGTCGCCCGCAATCTGCAGGCCGAGGGCTTCGACGTCACCGTCGTGTCGAAGGACCTGCCGCTGCGGATCAAGGCGTCGTCCGTCGGGCTCCAGGCCGAGGAGTACCGCGCGGAACTGGCCATCACGGACTCCACCGGCTGGACCGGAATGTCCGAACTGACGCTGTCCGGCGAACAGGTGGACATCCTCTTCGAAGAGGGACACGTATACGTTCCCGAGGCCGCCGGTCTGCCCGTGCACACCGGCCTGACGATCCAGTCGGAGCGGGGCAAGGCGCTGGGCCGCGTCACGGCCGAGGGCAACGTCCGCCTGGTGCGCGGCGACCGGGAGGCGTTCGGCATCAAGGGGCGCAGCGCGGAGCAGCGGATCGCGCTCGACCTGCTGCTCGACCCGGACGTGGGGATCATGTCGATGGGCGGCCGCGCCGGCACCGGCAAGTCGGCACTGGCGCTGTGCGCCGGCCTCGAGGCGGTGCTGGAGCGCAGGCAGCACCAGAAGGTGATGGTCTTCCGGCCGCTGTACGCGGTCGGCGGCCAGGAGCTCGGCTATCTGCCCGGCACCGAGGCCGAGAAGATGAGCCCCTGGGCCCAGGCGGTCTTCGACACGCTGTCGGCGGTCACCTCCCGCGAGGTCATCGAGGAGGTCACCGCGCGCGGGATGCTGGAGGTCCTCCCGCTCACCCACATCCGCGGCCGTTCGCTCCACGACGCCTTTGTCATCGTGGACGAGGCGCAGTCGCTCGAACGGAACGTGCTGCTGACCGTTCTGTCCCGGATCGGCGCCAATTCACGGGTGGTGCTCACCCATGACGTCGCCCAGCGGGACAACCTGCGGGTGGGCCGGTACGACGGCGTGGTCGCCGTCGTGGAGAAGCTGAAGGGGCATCCGCTCTTCGCCCACGTCACCCTGACGCGGTCCGAGAGGTCCCAGATCGCCGCCCTTGTTACCGAAATGCTCGAAGACGGGCAGATCTGACCCGGGCATTCAACGCGGGGTTGTTACTCGCGGGTTGGCGCCGTCCGGCAAAGGCCAAGAGCCTAGCCGGGCGGCGCCTTCGCGTGCGGGAGTTTCCGAGATTCCACTGGGCCAAACGGGATGTGAGCTTTCACACGCAACACAGAATTGCCACTCGGCGTCCGGTTACGGCAGAGTCTCACTCCTGTCAGGCCCCGCATACGACACACCTGTACCCCCAGCGGTACGGCACCTCAAAAGCACCACAGCCAACTTCACAGCGCCGTCGTATGCCGCCCGAGCACCACGCGGCCACCTCCGACAGGGGGTTGCCCACCGGGCCCGTGCCTCCCGTGACCCCGCAGTTGGGAGGCCAGCGTCAGGGGGCACGATTGCGTCCGCCAGGGTCACCCAAGCGGACGATGCTGGAAGGAAACCGTGTGAGCCGGATTTCGGTCCGGGGATTCGCAGTGGCCTCGGCCACGGCGGTCACCGCTGTCGGCGCCGTCACTGGTGTTGCCTCGGGCAGCACCGGGCAGCCCTCGAGCGACGCCGAGGCAACGGCAAGCGACTCGATGCTCCTCGCTGACATACCTACGGGTCAGCAGGCCCAGGTCCAGACCGCGTCGCTGACGCAGCAGGCCGACGCACAGGCCATCGCCGCGGACGCGAGCGCCAAGAAGGACGCCGAGGAGTCGGCCCGCAAGCAGGCGGCCGCGGACGCGATCGCCAAGCAGGAGGCCGCGCAGAAGGCCGAAGAGGCCGCGAAGGCGCGCAAGGAAGAGCAGGCCAAGGCCAGCCGCAGCGCGTCCAGCTTCGCCGTCCAGAGCTCTTACACCGTTGCGCAGATCCAGGCGATGGCGCGTCAGATGGTCGCGGCCGACCAGTTCCAGTGCTTCAGCAACATCGTGGACCACGAGTCCAGCTGGAACTACCGCGCGGTCAACGCGTCCTCCGGTGCCTACGGTCTCTTCCAGGCCCTGCCCGGCTCCAAGATGTCGTCCGTCGGCTCCGACTGGCAGACGAACCCGGCCACGCAGATCAAGTGGGGCCTCAACTACATGAACGGCCGCTACGGCAGCCCGTGCCAGGCCTGGTCGTTCTGGCAGGCCAACAGCTGGTACTGAGCCGCGGCCCCGCCTCCGGGCGGGCGCTCAACCTCATGAAGCCCCTCACCGTCTATGGGTGAGGGGCTTCGGCCGTTTACCCGTGCGGGGCCCCGCCGTGTACGGTCGGAAGCGACGACTCCAGGGGGGAGTGGTGGGGAGCACTCAGGGACGCGGGGGAAGAGGACGGATCATGTCGCAACTGCCAGGGTGGCTCTCACGGCTCGGCGCCGGGCTCAGCCAGGTGGGGGAGCGGCTGGACGAACGCCGTGCCGAGGTCGAGAAGGGCCACCACACCGAGTCGGCGACCGCCCCGGTGCCGGACGGAGTTCCGCCGCCTCCGGCGCATCCTCCCGTCGTACCGGCACAGGCGCGTCCGCATCCCGTCGAGGCGGTGCCGTGGGGCGTGCGGGTGGCGGCCGAGGCCGGCTGGCGGGTACTCGTGCTCGCGGGCACGCTCTGGGTGCTCATGCGGGTCATCAGCGCCGTCCAGTTGGTGGTGCTGGCGTTCGTGTGCGCGCTGCTCATCACGGCGCTCCTGCAGCCGACCGTCGCGCGGCTGACCCGTCACGGTGTGCCGCGCGGTCCGGCGACCGCGCTGACCGCCATCCTGGGCTTCGTCATCATGGGCCTCATCGGCTGGTTCGTGACCTGGCAGGTCATGGAGAACATCGACTCGCTCTCCAACCAGATCCAGGACGGCATCGACGAGTTGCGCAAGTGGCTGCTCAACAGCCCCTTCCACGTCACGGACAAACAGATCAACCAGATCGCCAAGAACCTGCGCGAGGCGATCGGTGCGAACGCCGACCAGATCACGTCGACGGGCCTCGAGGGCGTCCAGGTCATCGTCGAGGCACTGACCGGAATCCTCCTGACCGTCTTCTCCACCTTGTTCCTGCTGTACGACGGCCGGCGCATCTGGGAGTGGACGCTGAAGCTGGTGCCCGCGGCGGCGCGGCCGGGAGTGGCCGGTGCCGGCCCCCGCGCCTGGCGCACGCTGACGGCCTACGTCCGCGGCACGGTGATCGTCGCTCTGATCGACGCCACCTTCATCGGCCTCGGCATCTACTTCCTGAACGTGCCCATGGCCGTGCCGCTCGCCGTCTTCATCTTCCTCTTCTCGTTCATCCCGCTGGTGGGCGCCGTGGCCTCCGGCGCGCTGGCGGTGGTGGTGGCGCTGGTGACCCAGGGCGTCTTCACCGCGATCATGACTCTCCTGGTGGTCCTGGCCGTCCAGCAGATCGAGGGTCACATCCTGCAACCGTTCATCCTGGGCCGGGCCGTGAGGGTGCATCCGCTCGCGGTGGTGCTCTCCGTGACGGCCGGCGGCATGGTGGCCGGCATCGGCGGTGCGGTGGTGGCCGTACCGCTGGTGGCGGTGACGAACACGGTGGTGGGCTATCTGCGGTCGTACGCGGCCGCCAGAACACCGCACCCGGTTCCCCAGCCTGCGTCCGTACCGGAGGCGGAGGCACCGCCACCGCAGGACAGCCCGACGACCGTGTGAGCGTCGGTCCGGCGGGGGGAGGGCGAGGCCGTTCGGGCCGAAGCACGAAAGCCGGGCGAACAGCCGCGGGGCCCCGCCCACCGCGGAGGTGACCGGGGCCCCGTAAGGCGGACGCTCTGGCGCGCTACTCGGCGAGGATCGCCTCGGCGTCCAGTGTCACGCCGACGGCCTGGATCACCGACGCGATCTTGAAAGCCTCCTGGACGACCTCACGGTCGACACCTGCCTTGCGGAGCACCTGCTCGTGCGAGTCCAGGCACATCCCGCAGCCGTTGATCGCCGACACCGCGAACGACCACAGCTCGAAGTCGACCTTCTCGACCCCGGGGTTGCCGATGACGTTCATCCGCAGGCCCGCGCGGAGCGTGCCGTACTCGTGGTCCGAGAGCAGGTGGCGCGTGCGGTAGAAGACGTTGTTCATCGCCATCACGGCGGCCGCGGACTTCGCCGCGGTGTACGCCTGCGGCGAGAGGTTCGCCTTCGCCTCGGGCGCCAGCTCGCGCAGCACGATCGGCGAGCGGGACGCGATCGCCGTGACCAGCACCGTGCCCCACAGCTGCTGCGTCGGCAGGTCGGAGTTGCCGATGACCGAACCCAGGTTGAGCTTCAGGTCCTTGGCGTAGTCCGGCAGGGCGGACTTCAGGGAGTCGAGGGACATCACTCACTCACCGGCCAGCAGTTCGACCGCGTCGAGGGTGTTCTCGCCCTTGTTCCAGTTGCACGGGCACAGCTCGTCGGTCTGCAGGGCGTCCAGGACCCGCAGCACCTCCTTGGGGTTACGGCCGACGGAGCCCGCGGTCACCATGGTGAACTGGATCTCGTTGTTCTGGTCCACGATGAAGACGGCACGCTGCGCAAAACCGTCCTCGCCCTCGATGCCCAGGGCCCGCATCAGCTCGTGCTTGGAGTCCGCCATCATCGGGAACGGCAGGTCGCGCAGGTCCGGGTGGTCCTTGCGCCAGGCGTGGTGGACGTACTCGGAGTCGCCGGAGAAGCCGAGGATCTGGGCGTCACGGTCGGCGAACTCGTCGTTCAGCTTGCCGAAGGCCGCGATCTCGGTGGGGCACACGAAGGTGAAGTCCTTGGGCCACGCAAAAACGATCTTCCACTGACCCTCGTAGGTCTTGTGGTTGATCTCCTCGAACTCCCTGCCCTTCTCCAGCGAGACGCAGGCGGTCAGTTCGAACTCGGGGAACTTGTCACCGACAGTGAGCACACGCTCTCCTTGCAGCACAGAAGCACCACGAACACAAGGTGCTTCTCATGGGTTGGACGTCTGCGATCCTGGCACATGGTGCATTGATTCAAGAAATAGCTACACTCTGACCAGTTGATCGACGTCTGCTATCAGTCACTATCGGTAGGGGGTTGGGAATGGGTGGGACCAGGACGAACGGGCGCCGCCAGCCCAGTCTCGCCCAGCTGCGCGCCTTCGCCGCGGTCGCCGAGCACCTCCACTTCCGGGACGCGGCCGCCGCGATCGGCATGAGCCAGCCCGCACTGTCCGGCGCGGTCTCCGCCCTGGAGGAGGTCCTCGGCGTCACCCTGCTGGAGCGCACCACCCGCAAGGTCCTCCTGTCGCCGGCCGGTGAGCGGCTCGCGGTACGGGCCAAGGCGGTGCTGGCGGAGGTGGGCGCGCTCATGGAGGAGGCCGAGGCCGTCCGGGCTCCGTTCACCGGGGTGCTGCGGCTCGGGGTGATCCCGACCGTCGCGCCGTATCTGCTGCCGGCCGTCCTCAATCTCGTCCACGACCGCTATCCGTACCTCGACCTGCAGGTCCACGAGGAGCAGACCGCGAGCCTGCTCGACGGACTCACCAGCGGCCGTCTGGACCTGCTGCTGCTCGCCGTCCCCCTCGGTGTGCCGGGTGTCGTGGAACTTCCCCTGTACGACGAGGACTTCGTGCTCGTCACACCGCTCGACCACCGGCTCGGCGGCCGGGAGGGCATCCCCCGGCAGGCCCTGCGTGAGCTGAACCTGCTGCTGCTCGACGAGGGGCACTGCCTGCGCGACCAGGCCCTCGACATCTGCCGGGAGGCCGGCCGCGGCATCAGCGGGGCGGGGCGGGGTCCCGCGGTGGGCACGCCGGTGACCACGACCGCCGCCGGGCTGTCCACCCTCGTCCAACTCGTCGCCGGCGGCCTCGGGGTGACCCTGCTGCCGCGCACCGCCCTCCAGGTGGAGACCTCCCGCAACAGCCGGCTGCGCACCGGCCGCTTCGCCGATCCGGCCCCGTCCCGGCGCGTCGCCTTCGCGATGCGCGCGGGTGCCGCGCGAGGGGCCGAGTACGAGGAGCTGGCCGGGGCGCTCCGCGAGGCGCTGCGGCCGCTGCCCGTACGGGTGTTGGGGCCCGACGACTGAGAATCCCCGGTTCGCGCGGGAAACGGGCGGCGGCGGGCTCCGGGTCTCCGGGCAGCCCGGGATGGTCGAGGACGTGTTCAGGGAACGCCGCGGTGTCTCCAGCGAGAACCACTTCTTCCAGGAGATCCACGTCAACAGCGAGAACCTCACCCATCTGTTCGTGCGGACGAGTGAGCAGCAGGACGTGGTCGCGGTGGTGGTGTGCCGCAAGTCGGTGAACGTCGGCATGCTCTTCGCCCAGGTCCGCAGGGTGTCAAGGAGTACGCCCCGTGAACGCGTGCGGGCCCCTCCCGGTCAGGGGAGGGGCCCGCACGGCAGGGTGTCGCTCACTCCGTACGCAGTCCGTCCGGCCGCATCAACCGCAGCAGCGGCGGCAGGCTGAGCAGCGTCACGACGAGGACGACCGCGGCGCCGATACCCGTCATCGACAGCACGCTCGCCCAGTCCACGCTGATGCTCTGCGCGGTCATCTTCAGCAGGACCGCCCCCAGGGCCAGGCCGACCACCGACGCCAGCACCAGTCCGAGCGCGATCGGGATGGCCGTCTGCCACAGTACCGACAGGCTCAGCGTGCGGCGCCGGGTGCCGAAGGCGACCAGCGACGACAGCAGCTTCTTGCGCTCCCGCAGCTGCTCCAGCTGCGACACCAGCAGGCTCGCCCCGATCAGCGCCAGCACGCAGGTGGCGCCGACGAACAGCCCGGTGCGGATGGAGGTGAACCGGTGGGACTGCTCGGACGCCGCCCAGACCATCGGATTCGCCTGCACGTCGATCTTCGCCGCCGTGTTCCGTACGTACTCGCGTACATCCGGCACGGACTGGTCGAGCGACAGGTAGACCACCCCGGTGACGATCCGTCCGGCCCGCTCGGGCAGCGCGCTCGGCGTCATCAGGACCCCGCCGCGCCGCACTCCCGTCGGGTCCTCGATCGACCGGGCCTGCTTCAGTTCCGCCGGCACGGTCCAGGCCACCGCGCCGCTGTGCTCGCTTCCGTAGGAAGGATCGAGGTAGAGCTTCCGGCCCGGTGCGACGAGCTTCGGCGTGTCGGTGTCGTACTCGGCGCCCCGCAGCACGAACACGTCGCCGTCGTGGCACGAGGGCAGCGTGGCCAGCTCGCGCAGGGCGGCGCAGTCGCCGATGCTGAGGTCGCTGGACATCTCGGGGTCCTTGCTGCGCTCGCCGATACCGGTGCCGGACAGCGCGGTGGTCTTCCGTACGCCGGGCGTGGTGCCGAACTTCGCGGCAGCCGCGTCGACCGCCACTCCGCTCGGCAGGCTCACCTGCATCTGCGCCCGCGAGAGATCGTTCTGCGACTGCTTGGTGTAGTCGCTCTCGACCCCGGCGAACAGCATCTGCAGCGCGATCGCGCCGGCCACCGCCACCGCGATGCCGTTGACCATGCGGGCCGCCGTGCCGCTGCTCAGCTGGAGCCTGCGCACGGCGAGTTGCCAGGCGACACCGCCCCGGCCGAGCCGTGCGACGACCGTCTCGACCACCCAGGGAAGCAGGGCGGTGATGCCCACCAGCAGCAGGACGACGCCGCCGGTGACCAGGTACTGGTTGAAGTCCCCGTGGGTCCGGCCCTTGCCGATCATCGGGTAGAGCATCGCGAGTCCGGCCAACGGCAGCAGCAGCCGCCACCACAGTCGGCGTCTGGCGGGCCGCGCCGTGCGCACCACACCGAGCGGCTCGATGACGACACCGCGCAGCGCGAACAGCGTCACCAGCACCGCGGCCGCCGGGACCGCGACCGCGACGAGCACGGCGAGCAGCGGCGAAGGGTTCAGATAGCTGGGGAACACGCTGACGTCGAGGACCACCGCCGATCCCGCCGCCTGACGTCCCACCAGGAAGAACCCGGCCCCGAGGACCAGGCCGAGCAGAGCCCCCGCGAGCGCCTCGCCCGCGGCGATCCGCCGGGTCATCCCGCCGTCGGAGCCGATCAGCCGCAGTGCGGCGAGCCTGCGGTCGCGCCGCTCACCGCCGAACCGCACGGCCGCCGCGATGAACACGGCCACCGGGGTCAGCAGCACCACGAAGACGACGAGGGACAGCAGGACCAGCACCGGGTCAGACCGCTCGGTCGTCGGGTTCGGATTGCCGAAGCGGTCGATCCGGGCCACCGACGAGCCGTCGATCTTCGTGGCGAGACCGTCCGCCCCCGCGTAGTAGGCGAGTTCGGCCGAGCCGATGAGCCCGCTCTCGCCGATGGTCCCGACGATCCGGTACGGCAGCCGCTCCCGCAGCAGCTTCCCGCCGCCGGAGGCGAGGAGTTCCTTCAGCGCGGGGGAGACGACCATCTCGCCCACCGCCGGGAACCCGTCCACCCCCGGCGGAAGCGGTGCCCGTGCGCCCTCGGGCTCCATCAGCCGTCCACGCACGTCCTTCTCGCGGTACGTCGTGTCGATGTCCGCGATCACGAGGGTGTCGTCGGCCTTGGGCATGACCGTCTGGCTGTAGGTGTAGTCCAGGCGCGCCTCCTCGCGGTCGCGCCGCACCGTGAGCGCGTTCGGCAGTGCGGTGGTGAGGAGCAGCAGGGCCACCCCCAGTCCGACGCCGACGGCCGTCAGCAGGAGCCTGACCCATCCTTCCCGCCCGCCGGTGACGGCGAACCGGACACCCATGGCCAGGTCCCGGAAGCTCCCCCGGGTTCCCGCCCTCGCTCGGGCGGGGACACCCTCGTGAGCCGGGAGCCGCCCCGATCGCGTGCTCATACGACGCGCTCCATGTCCCGCGACCTGCCGTCCCGTACGACGATCTCGCGGTCGGAGTACGCGGCCACCCGTGCCTCGTGCGTGACGAGCACGACGGCGGCGTTGGTGGACCGGGCGGCCTCGGTCAGCAGCTCCATCACCCGCTCGCCGTTGAGGGAGTCCAGCGCGCCGGTGGGCTCGTCCGCGAACAGCACGCGCGGGTTGGTGACCAGGGCGCGGGCGACGGCCACACGCTGCCCCTGACCTCCGGATATCTCACCGGGGCGCTTGCCGGCGAGATCGTCGACCTCGAGGCGCTCCATCCAGGACAGGGCGGTCCGCTCGGCCTCCTTGCGCGAGGTGCCGCTCAGACGCATCGGGAGGGCCACGTTCTCGACGCAGGTCAGTTCGGGCACGAGCTGACCGAACTGGAACACGAAGCCGAACTCCGAGCGCCTGAGCAGGCTGCGCTCGGCGTCGCTCATGCCGGCCATCTCACGGCCGTTGTAGAGGATCGAGCCCGAGTCGGGGGGCACGATCCCGGCGAGACAGTGCAGCAGGGTCGACTTCCCCGAACCGGACGGACCCATCACGGCGACGATCTCGCCCGGGTGGATGGAGAACTCGGCGCCGTCGAGGGCCACGGTCGGACCGTACGTCTTGCGCAGGTCCTGGGCGGTCAGCAGGGAACCGGGGGGAGGAGTCACTTGGCCACCGCCTCGGCGAGCTTGTCGAGGCGTGCGGCGGTCAGTTCCAGCCAGCGCAGATCGGCCTCGAGGTGGAACAGGGCGTGGTCGCAGATCAGCTGGTCGGCCAGGTCGCCCTTGCGCTTGCGGTCGGTCAGGATCCGCATCATGCGCAGGTGCTCGGCACGCTGCGTGTCGAGTATGTCGGCCGCGTCGCGGTGTGTGAGCAGCGCGAGGACGACCTTGGTGTAGAGGGTCGACTGCAGATACGGCTCGGGCTTCTCCGGGGTCGCGAGCCACTGCTGAACGTCGGTGACCCCGGCGTCGGTGATGGCGTAGCGCTTCCGTTCGGGGCCGCCGCCCGGCTCGATGCCGTCGACTTCGACGAGGCCGTTCTTCAGCAGCCGGGACATCGTCGAGTAGACCTGGCCGTAGTGCAGCGGCCGGTCGTGACCGAATTTCTCGTCGAAGGCCCGCTTCAGGTCGTAGCCGTGACGTGGTCCGGACTCCAGGAGTCCGAGAAGAGTGTGACCGATGGACATGGCAAGCACTGTACACATGGCGTATACACCCCACGTATACACAGTGCGTATAGATCTTGGTCCGGACCGCGTCTTCCCTGGTGGGAGCCGTTTGTCACGGTTCGGCTACATGGTTCGGACGCCCTGTCTAGGTCTCGGGGTCGTCGGATGCCGGCGGACGTCCGCGGCGGGGGATCGGTGCCGTCCCGCGGGGGAGCCGGCCCGCCTCCGCGAGGGCCCGCCGGAGCAGGAACTCGATCTGGGCGTTGGCCGAGCGCAGTTCGTCCGACGCCCATCGGGCGAGCGCCTCGTAGACCGACGGATCCAGCCGCAGCAGCACCTGCTTGCGCTGCTGCGGCCGACGCCGGGGGGCCGGACCTTCGGAGGGATCCGTCACTGGTAGAGCGATCCGGTGTTGAGCACGGGCTGCGGCGCCCGGTCCCCGCAGAGCACCACCATCAGATTCGACACCATCGCCGCCTTCCGTTCCTCGTCGAGCTCCACGATGTCCTGCTCCGCGATCCGGGCGAGGGCCGCCTCGACCATGCCGACCGCGCCGTCGACGATCTGCCGCCGCGCGGCGACCACCGCTCCGGCCTGCTGCCGCTGGAGCATCGCGGAGGCGATCTCCGGCGCGTACGCGAGATGCGTGAAGCGCGACTCGACGATCCGCACCCCGGCGGCCTCCACGCGCGCCTGCAGCTCCGCGGCGAGCTTCTCGGTGATCTCCTCCGCGTTGCCCCGCAGTGAGAGCCCGTCCTCCTCGTGGGCGTCGTACGGGTACTCGATGGCGATGTGCCGTACGGCGGTCTCGGTCTGTGTGGAGACGAACTCCAGGTAGTCGTCGACCTCGAAGGTGGCCTGCGCGGTGTCCTCGACCCTCCAGACCACCACGGCGGCCAGCTCGATCGGGTTGCCGTAGGCGTCGTTGACCTTCAGGACGGCGGTCTCGTTGTTGCGCACCCGGGTCGAGATCTTCGTGCGGGAGGTGAACGGGTTCACCCAGCGCAGTCCGTCCTGGCGGATGGTGCCGCGGTAGCGGCCGAAGAGCTGGACGACCCTGGCCTCGCCGGGTGCCACCGTGTTCAGGCCGGCCATCGCGATGAGCGCCGATATGGCGAGCAGGACACCGGCCACGATCAGCGCGGCCCCGGAGCCGGAGCCGAGGTTCGCCCCCAGTGCGATCAGGCAGGCGCCCAGCGCCAGTCCGACGAGCCCGAGAAGCAGCGCCGCCCCGCCGCCGATGCTGTGCGCGGCGAACTCGCGGACCCGGGGCGAGGGCATCTCCGGTAGGTCACCGGCAGCGGAAGCGTCTTGTATGGACATGGGTGGTATCCCCCGTTTCATCCACTAGCGCGATTCTAGCTAAGTGATAGCACATTACCCGTCATGACAACCTTTCATGCCGTTCGATCGTCGGTTCGGATGGGGCAGGTGCTGATTGTCACGTCCGCAAAAGGCGTGATCGGCGCGCCTTTGTCATATCGCGTGGTGTTAGTTTTCTGAGCTGACCCGAGCCACGCCCCTGTGTGACACACGAGAACGAAGCGGAGCGGATCGACCCATGGGACGAGCGGAAGAGAGACGAGCGCGGCAGCGCGGTGGCCGCCGCGCGGCGCCCAAGCGCTCGTCCGGAGCCGAGCGGACGGTCGGCTCCCCGTCGGTCGGCGGCAGGGCCGCAGCGCGTGCGAGCGCCGCCAAGAGCAAGAAGGGCGGCATACGCAGGTTCTTCACCTGGAAGTCGATCCTCGGCACGCTGTTCGGCTTTGTGCTGCTCGTCATGGGCGCGTTCGTCCTGATGTACGTGATGACCCCGATCCCCGCGGGGAACGCCGCCGCCAAGCTGCAGTCCAACGTCTACAAGTACAGCGACGGCAGCATTCTCGCCCGCACCGGTGAGGTCAACCGCGAGAACGTCGACCTCGCCCAGGTGCCCAAGGAGGTCCAGCACACCTTCGTCGCCGCCGAGAACAAGACCTTCTACCAGGACGCGGGCGTCGACCTGAAGGGCACGGCACGCGGTCTGCTCAACACCGTCTCGGGCAAGGGCGCGCAGGGTGGTTCGACGATCACCCAGCAGTACGTCAAGAACTACTACCTGAACCAGAACCAGACCGTCACGCGCAAGCTGAAGGAACTGGTCATCTCGCTGAAGCTGGACCGCCAGAAGTCCAAGGAGTACATCCTGGCGGGCTACATCAACACCAGCTACTACGGTCGTGGCGCCTACGGCATCCAGGCCGCCGCGCAGGCCTACTACCGCAAGGACGCCAAGGACCTCACGGTGGAGGAGGGCGCGTATCTGGCGGCGCTGCTCCAGGCGCCGAGCCAGTACGACTGGGCCGTCGCCACCGACACCGGCAAGAAGCTGGTGCAGAACCGCTGGAACTACGTGCTCGACAACATGGTGGGCCAGCACTGGCTGGACGCGGGCAAGCGCACGGCCATGAAGTTCCCGGTGCCGAAGGCGCCCAAGGGGGCGCCCGGCATGGAGGGGCAGACCGGCTATCTGGTGGACGCGGCCAACGCGTCCCTGGAGAGGCAGCTCGTCTCCCAGGGCACCGCGGCCTCGATCGGTGACGCCGAGGCGCTCGTGAAGTCGGGCGGCTGGACCATCACCGTGAACATCGACAAGAAGAAGCAGGCCCAGCTGGAGCAGGCCGTCAAGGACAAGCTGACCAGCAAGCTGAACCCGAAGAAGCGCTCGGTCGACGGCGACGTCCAGCCCGGTGCCGTGTCCGTCGACCCCAAGACGGGCCGTGTGCTCGCCATGTACGGCGGCGTGGACTACCTCAAGCACTTCACCAACAACGCCACCCGCCGCGACTACCAGCCCGCCTCCACCTTCAAGCCGCTGATACTCGCCGCCGCCGTGGACGAGCAGGCCAAGACCCAGGACGACCGGGCGATCACCGCCAACACGATCTACGACGGCACCAGCGGCCGTCCGGTCAAGGGCAGCGCGATCGCCTTCGCCCCGCCGAACGAGGACGACCAGGACTACGGCGACATCACGGTCCAGAAGGCGATGAACCAGTCCGTGAACTCGGTCTTCGCGCAGATGGGCGTGGACGTCGGCATGGACAACGTGATGAAGGTCGCCGGCGACCTGGGCATGGACACCAAGGGCATGCAGGCCGTGCCCGCGCAGACCCTGGGCAGTATGGGCGCGAGCCCGCTGGAGATGGCCGGAATCTACGCGACCCTCGACAACCACGGCAGGAAGGTCACCCCGGCGATCATCAAGTCGGCCGAGCACAAGGACCGCACGGTCACCATGCCCGACCCGATCGGCGACCAGGTGATCAGCCGCGAGGCCGCCGACACGGTGACCTCGGTGCTCACCGGCGTGGTCGACGACGGTACGGCCAAGGTGTCGGTGCGGGACAACCCCTCGCGCGACGGCCAGCAGGTGGCGGGCAAGACGGGTACGTCCGACAACAACAAGTCGGCCTGGTTCACCGGTTTCACGCCGAACCTGGTCACCTCGGTCGGCCTCTTCGGTGAGGACGCCAAGACCCATGCCCAGGTCACCCTCCAGGGCGCCACGGGCCTGCTCCCGGCTCCCGGCCGTATCAACGGCGGTGGCTACCCGGCGCAGATATGGGCGGCCTACACCTTCGACGCGATGGGCGAGGTCGCCAAGTTCGACCTGGACACCACGCAGGGCGCCGCGGTCCAGCCGACCCTGTCGCCGACCCTCTCGCAGTCGCCGACCACGAGCCCGCCGTCGACGCCGACCACCGCACCGCCGACGTCCGAGCCGCCGACGACGCCGCCCGCCACGACTCCGGGCACCCAGCCGCCGACGTCCGAGCCCCCGACGACGACCCCGCCGGCACCTCCGGGGACCACGGCTCCGAGCACCCCGAAGATCCCGCTCGACCCCAACGGGGGGCAGTAGTACGAGGGAGCCCGGTGGACGGTCCACCGGGCTCCCTCGTGTGCTGTGCGTCAGCCGCCGTTGACGTTGTGGGCGATACGGTCGCCGATCTCCTTGTCGATGTTGCGCCAGTACTGCAGCGCACGGTCCAGGACCGGGCGGCTCACGCCCTGCAGCAGGTGCCCGGTGACGTTGGAGACCAGCCGGTCGCGGGCCGCCTCGTCCAGGACCTGGCGGACCATCGTGTGCGCCTGGCCGAAGTCGTCGTCCTCGCGGTGCAGCCGATAGGCCTCCCGCACCATCTCGCCCGCCGTGTGCCAGCCGGCCGGGTCGCCGAACCGCTGGACGTCCGCGGCCGGTCCGCCGTAGGAGTTCGGGGCGTACGGCCGCGCGGTGCGCGCGGGCTCGTAGCGCATCGGGCCGTCCTTGGCGTAGGAGCGCACGTCCACACGAGGCCGGTTGGGCGGCAGCTGGGCGTAGTTGGGGCCGATCCGGTAGCGGTGGGTGTCCGGGTAGGAGAAGAGCCGGCCGAGCAGCATCTTGTCCGGGGACGGGCCGATACCCGGCACCATGTTGGACGGCTCGAACGCGGCCTGCTCGATATGGATGAAGTAGTCCTCCGGATTCTGGTCGAGCGTCATCCGGCCGACCTCGATCAACGGATAGTCGCCGTGCGGCCACACCTTGGTGAGGTCGAACGGGTTGAACCGGTAGTCCGGCGCGTCGTCGAAGGGCATCACCTGGACGTACATCGTCCAGGACGGGTGGTCGCCGCGCTCGATCGCCTCGTACAGATCGCGGCGGTGCACGTCGGCGTCCTTGCCCGCCAGCTCGTCGGCCGCCTCCTGGGTGAGGAAGTCGATCCCCTGGTCGGTCTTCATGTGGTACTTGACCCAGAACCTCTCGCCGCCGCCGTTGACCCACATGTAGGTGTGGGAGGAGTACCCGTTCATGTTGCGGTACGTCTTCGGGATGCCCCGGTCGCCCATGAGCCACGTCACCATGTGCGCGGACTCGGGGGACAGGGTCCAGAAGTCCCACTGCATGTCGTTGTTGCGCAGCCCGGTCACCGGGTGGCGCTTCTGGGAGCGGATGAAGTCCTGGAACTTCTGCGAGTCACGGACGAAGAAGACCGGTGTGTTGTTGCCGACCAGGTCGTAGTTGCCGTGCTGGGTGTAGAACTTCAGCGCGAAACCTCGCGGGTCGCGCCAGGTGTCCGGGGAGCCGAGCTCACCGGCGACGGTGGAGAAGCGTGCGAGCATCTCGGTGCGCTTCCCCGGCTGGAACAGGTCGGCCTTGGTGAACTGGCTGACATCGTTGGTGACTTCGAAGGTTCCGTACGCGCCACTGCCCTTGGCGTGTACCACCCGCTCCGGTACCCGCTCCCTGTTGAACTGGGCCATCTTCTCGATGAGGTAATGGTCCTGGAGCAGAATCGGGCCGTCGGGGCCGACGGTGAGCGAGTGCTCGTCGCTCTCCACCGGGATACCCGCATTGCTGGTGGTGTAGGGAACCGACTGGGGTGCCTGCGTCACGAGCGTCCTCCCGTCGTACAAAAGGGGTCGGTCAGGTCGCTTCGCTCACCCCAGCAGTCAACTCCTACGACGGGAGGTTGGCAACTTTTGGACTGAGTCCAAGACCGGCATCGTTCTACTGCCGCTCGGCCCGTCCCCGCCGCTCAGCCCCTGTTCAGCTCGAACCAGACCACCTTCCCGGTGCTCAGCCGGGTCGCACCCCAGCGCCGGGCCAGGCGGTTGACCAGGTACAGACCGCGGCCGCCCTCGTCCGTGGCGCGGGCCTGCCGCAGCCGCGGCAGCTGCGGAACGTCGTCGCCCACCTCGCAGCGCAGCACATCGGTGCGCAGCAGCCGCAGCGTGACGGGACGCGACGCATAGCGCACCGCATTGGTCACGACCTCACTGACCAGCAGCTCCACCGAGTCCGTCAGCTCCTCCATGCCCCAGTGGGCGAGCGCACGGCGGGCGAGCCGCCGGGCCCGGCTCGGGGCCGCGTCCTCGGGATCGAGGACCCAGTACGCGACGTCACTCGGCGCGATCCCGTCGAAGCGGGCGGCGAGCAGCGCGATGTCGTCGTCGCGGTCGCCCGGGCCGAGCATGTCGAGCACCTCGTCGCACAGCGCCTCGAGCGGCGGCGAATGATCGGCGCCGGTGAGCTGGGCGGTGGCGGCGAGCTTCTCCCGCAGCTGTTCTATGCCGGTCCACACGTCCCGCAGCCGCGACTCGACGAGGCCGTCGGTGTACAGCAGGAGGGTCGCGCCGGCCGGTGCGTCCAGCTCCACGGCCTCGAAGTCCACCCCGCCCACGCCGATGGGCGCGCCCGCCGGGACCCGCAGCACCTCCGCCCGGCCGCCGAGGTGCAGCAGGACCGGCGGGGGATGGCCGGCGTTGGCGATGGTGATCCGGTGCGCGACCGGGTCGTACACCGCGTACAGGCAGGTGGCCATGCGGTCCGTGCCGAGCCGCTGGGCCTGCTCGTCCAGGTGGTGCAGCACCTCCTGCGGCGGCAGATCGAGCCCGGCGAGTGTCTGGGCGGTCGTCCGCAGCTGGCCCATGATCGCCGCGGATGTCATGGAGTGGCCCATGACGTCGCCGACCACGAGCGCCACGCGGCTGCCCGGCAGCGGGATCGCGTCGTACCAGTCGCCGCCGACACGGGCGGTCTCTGCGGCCGGCAGATAGCGCGACGCCAGCCGGACACCCGTCGGGTTCGGCAGGGTCTCGGGCAGCATCGTCCGCTGCAGTTCGTCGGCGATGTACGCCTCACGGCCGTACAGCACCGCCTTGTCGATGCCGAGCGCGCTGTGCGTGGCGAGCTGCCCGGCGACCAGCAGGTCGTCCGCCTCGAACGCCAGCCGGTCGGGGCGGCGCAGGAAGAGCACGGCGCCGATGACCCTGCGACGGCCGCGCAGCGGAGCGAGGATCGCCCGCTGGCCCGCGGGGACCATGGTGTCGTCGCCGAGCAGCTCGGGCAGCGCCGCGCGGGCGGCGGGCGCGTCCGCGAAGACCGGACGGACCCCCCGCAGCACCTCGGCGAGCGCACCGCCGGGCCGTACCTCGCACAGTTCGCTGCTCAGGGCCACCAGGCCGGAGCTCTCCGGTACCGGAACCGGGAGGATCCCGTCCTCCAGATCCCGCTCCTGCGGGATCCGGTCGGTGCGCCGCAGGCGCAGTACGAGCGGTCCGGTGGGCCGCTCGTCGCCCACGGGGAGCGGATCGCGCAGATAGACGAGTATCGCGTCGGAGAAGGTGGGCACGGTGGCCCGGCACAGCCCCATCACGATCTCGTCGAGGTCGATGCCGCGGGCGATCCGCCGGGTGGCGGCGCCCACGAAACGCAGCCGGTCCCCGTCACGCCGCATGGGCATGGGGCCGTGCGGCATCGGGCTCTGGCCGGTGCGCCGGTCCTTGCCGCCGGGGGGCGCGGACACACGGTCCTGCTCACCGCCGGGCTGCGCCGGGATGCCCTCCGGAGCCGGGCGCGGCCGGTGCGTGCCCGGCTCCTCGGCGGCCGGCTGCGAGTGCTCGGAGCCGCCCGTCGCGGGCAACGGGGAGGAGGTGCCGCCGGGGTTGCCCGGCGGACCCTGCTTCGCGCAGGACAGCGGACCGGACGACGGCGCCTCGCCGCCCGCCCGGGTCTGTGCCGGTAAAGCCGTGGCGGGCGGGGTGGGCAGCGGTTCCGGGGTACGCAGGAGCGCCCCGCGGGGGTCCGCAGGGCCGGCGCCCTGCTGCGGGCTCTTGTGGGAGGTCGGGTGCTCCGTCACGCGTGTCGAGTCCATCCGTCCGGGGCTGCGCGCCGTGCGTGCAGTTCGTCCCGCCGAGAAGCCGATACCCGGAATACGTGTCCCAGGAACGAAATTCCCGTACGGTCACCCGCCGTACATGATCCACGGGTCGGGCGCGCCGTCCCGGTGTGGTCCTCGTACCCCTCGCTCACGTCCTGCCGCCCCTCGGTGACGTTCGGTCAAGCCCAGCGCATTCTGCGGGAGTTGCTGTTGTGTGCCCTTGCGGAGGACGATCCTACGGTTGTACCGCGGGGGCGCAACAAGGGTCTCATGACGTCATGTACGCGGGAGTACGGTCCCAGTCCCGCGGCAGGGGCGGCACCGGCCAGGACGGATCGGGCCGCCAGTGCTGCCAGTCGTCCGAGAACGGCGCCCCCCAGGCCTCGATCACCGCCACCGCTGACCGTCCCGCGGCCCGTACACGCTCGGCGAGCCGGGAGTCCATCAGCCCGTCCCGCTGGGCCTGCGTGAACTCGTCCTCGTCCCGCCAGCCCCAACTGCGATCCGGATAGACGCAGATGTCGAGGAAGTGGTCCTCGGAGTCCACACCGCCGGCCCATCGGACCAGCGGCTGCTCCAGGTTCACGTACCAGTTCTTGAACCGCCAGCCGGGCTCCCAGAACAGCCAGACCGACCAGGGCCGGCCGGGACGCGCCAGCTTGAGCACGCCGGTTCCGAACCAGCGGTCGAGCTGTACGGTCCGGCGCCTGGTGTAGCGGGACCCCAGCGGTTCGGCGTGCAGCGGCGTGCCGTCGGTGAAGACGGGCTTCACGCACTCGGTGCCGGGAGCCATCCACACCGCGAGCAGTTCCTCGTCGTCCCTGACGACCGTGACGGGGCGAGCGATGTGGAAGCGTTCGCCGCCGTTCTCCCGGTACCGCCAGAGGATCTGATCCCCCGGGGCCCAGTGCGTCGCCGATCCGCCCGCTTCCGTCCGTCCCACCGCTCCGCCGTCTGCCATGCACAGATATTAGGTGCCCCAGGCATACGATGCTGCGGTCCCCGTCACGGTTCGCATCACGGGCGGGTGAAACGACGGGCGACTACGGATGCGTCATGCGCAGGACGTCGAGTGCCTCGTCGAGCTGCTCCAGCGTCAGGTCCCCGCGCTCCACGTACCCGGATTCCAGGACGACCTGACGGATCGTCCTGCGCTCGGCGAGCGCCTTCTTGGCGACCTTCGCGGCCTCCTCGTACCCGATGTACTTGTTGAGCGGGGTGACGACGGAGGGCGACGACTCGGCGTACTCCCGGGCGCGTTCCCGGTGGGCGACGATCCCGTCGACGGTGCGGTCGGCGAGCAGCCGCGAGACGTTGGCCAGCAGGCGGATCGACTCCAGCACGTTCTTGGCGATGACCGGCAGCATGACGTTGAGCTCGAAGTTGCCGGAGGCGCCCGCCGTGGTGATGGTCGTGTCGTTGCCGATGACCTGCGCGGCGACCATGAGGACGGCCTCGGGGACGACGGGGTTGACCTTGCCGGGCATGATCGACGACCCCGGCTGCAGATCGGGAAGGGCGATCTCGGCGAGTCCGGTCCTGGGCCCGGAGGACATCCACCGCAGATCGTTGGCGATCTTCGTCAGTCCGACCGCGATGGTCCTGAGCTGCCCGCTGGTCTCGACGACGCCGTCCCGGGCGCCCTGGGCCTCGAAGTGGTTGCGGGCCTCGGTGAGCGGCAGCCCCGTGGCCCGGGCGACCTCGGCGATGACCGCGGCGGAGAAGCCGGGCGGGGTGTTGATGCCGGTGCCGACCGCGGTGCCGCCCAGCGGCAGCTCGGCGAGTCGCGGCAGGGAGGCGTTCAGCCGTTCGACGCCGTATCGCACCTGCGCGGCGTATCCGCCGAACTCCTGTCCGAGTGTGACCGGTGTGGCGTCCATGAGGTGGGTGCGCCCCGCCTTCACGACGTCGGCGAATTCGTCGGCCTTCCGTTCCAGGGAGGCCGCCAGGTGTTCAAGAGCCGGGACGAGGTCGCGGGCGACGGCGGCGGTCGCGGCGATGTGGAGGGAGGAGGGGAAGACGTCGTTGGACGACTGGGAGGCGTTCACGTGGTCGTTGGGGTGCACGTCCCTGCCGAGCCGCTCGGTGGCCAGAGTCGCGATCACCTCGTTGGTGTTCATGTTGGACGAGGTCCCCGAACCCGTCTGGAAGACGTCGACGGGGAAGTGCTCGTCCCATCGGCCCTCGGCGACCTCGGCGGCCGCCTCCCGGATCGCCTCGGCGATGTCCTTGTCGAGCACGCCGAGCTCCGCGTTCACCTTGGCGGCAGCGCCCTTGATCCGTGCGAGCGCCTCGATGTGCGCGCGCTCGATCCGTTGTCCGGACACGGGGAAGTTCTCCACGGCGCGCTGGGTCTGCGCCCGCCACTTGGCGTCGACGGGGACCCGTACCTCACCCATGGAGTCGTGCTCGATGCGGTATTCGCTCATGTCCGGTACAGCGCGGCACCGGGTGCGGTTGTTCCGCGGTGGAGCCGGACGTGCGGGTGATCCGGCGCCCTCGCGGCCGAGGGGCGACGGCCCTTCCGGGAGCGCTCGTCGGAGGGGGCGGGAGCCGGGTGCCCGCGGGGGCGGTCGGCCGTCCCCCGGCGCGGCGGACGGACCGCCGGCCAGGGGAAGGACGGGGTGGCGGGAGCGGAACCGTCCCCGCCCCGGCGTACTACGCGAGCCCGGGGCCGCGGACCGGGATCCGGGTGAAGGTGGGCGGCTCGGCGGGTGCCTGGAAGAAGTCGTTGCCCTTGTCGTCCACGACGACGAACGCGGGGAAGTCCTCGACCTCGATCTTCCAGACGGCCTCCATCCCGAGCTCCTCGTACTCGACGACCTCGACCTTCTTGATGCAGTCCTGGGCGAGGCGGGCGGCCGGGCCGCCGATGGAACCGAGGTAGAAGCCGCCGTGCGACGCGCACGCGTCCGTCACCTGCTTGCTCCGGTTGCCCTTCGCCAGCATCACCTTGGAGCCGCCCGCCGCCTGGAACTGCTCCACGTACGAGTCCATGCGCCCGGCCGTCGTCGGGCCGAAGGAACCCGACGCGTAGCCCTCGGGGGTCTTGGCGGGGCCGGCGTAGTAGACCGGGTGGTCCTTCAGGTACTGCGGCAGCTCCTCGCCGGCGTCCAGCCGCTCCTTGATCTTGGCGTGCGCGATGTCGCGCGCCACGACCAGCGGTCCGGACAGCGACAGCCGCGTCTTCACCGGGTACCTGGTCAGCTCGGCGAGGATGTCGTCCATCGGCTGGTTCAGGTCGATGCGGACGACGTCCCCGTCCTGCTCCAGGTGCTCGTCCGTCGTCTCCGGCAGGAACCGCGCCGGGTCCGTCTCGAGCTGCTCCAGGAACACGCCCTCGGCCGTGATCTTCGCGACGGCCTGGCGGTCGGCGGAGCAGGAGACCGCGATGGCGACCGGGCAGGACGCGCCGTGCCTCGGCAGGCGCACCACGCGCACGTCGTGGCAGAAGTACTTGCCGCCGAACTGCGCCCCGATCCCGATCCTCTGCGTGAGCTCGAAGACCTTCTCCTCGAGATCCTTGTCCCGGAAGCCGTGGCCCAGCTCGGAGCCCTCGCTCGGCAGTTCGTCCAGGTAGTGCGCGGAGGCGTACTTGGCGGTCTTCAGCGCGTACTCCGCGCTGGTGCCGCCGACGACGATCGCCAGGTGGTATGGGGGGCAGGCGGCGGTCCCGAGGGAGCGGATCTTCTGCTCCAGGAACCTCATCATGGAGGCCTCGTTCAGGACGGCCTTGGTCTCCTGGTAGAGGAACGACTTGTTGGCGCTGCCGCCGCCCTTCGCCATGAACAGGAACTTGTAGGTGCCGCCGTCCGTGGCGTAGAGCTCGATCTGCGCCGGCAGGTTGGAGCCGGTGTTCTTCTCCTCCCACATGGTGAGCGGAGCCATCTGCGAGTACCGCAGGTTCAGCCGGGTGTACGCGTCGTAGATGCCGTGGGAGAGGGCCTTCTCGTCCTCGCCCCCGGTGAGCACCTGCTGACCGCGCTTGCCCATCACGATCGCCGTGCCGGTGTCCTGGCACATCGGGAGCACGCCCGCCGCGGCGATGTTCGCGTTCTTCAGCAGGTCCAGCGCCACGAACTTGTCGTTCGAGGACGCCTCCGGGTCGTCGATGATGCGCCGCAGCTGGGCGAGGTGCGCGGGCCGCAGATAGTGCTGGATGTCGTGGATCGCCTCTTCGGCGAGCTTGCGCAGCGCCTCCGGCTCGACCTTGAGGAACGTACGCCCGTCGGCCTCGAAGGTGGAGACGCCCTCGGAGGTCACCAGCCGGTACGGCGTGGTGTCCTCTCCCGTCGGGAGCAGATCGGTGTACGCGAACTCAGGCATCTCGCCCATTCCTCACTAGACAGGCCGTGTTTTCGTGGCTCGGTGCACCTCCGGGGCGCGGTGGACCCGTGCCGGGCGACCGGCCGCACCCGGCTCCTGCGTGTCGGGCTTCGGCGCGCTTCCCCGGGCTCTCGCCTTGCTCGAGCAGGGGACCTCGGTCTCCCAGCGCAGGCGCGTCCCTCGGCTCACTCGCCGTGGCTGGCCTCCGTTGGCAGCGTCCACCAGCGTAGAACCTGGCACTCGCGGTGAACCTGTGAGGTAAGGCTCAGTCGGCCGGGCGGAGGGTGCCGGTCCGGCCCGCGGGTTCTCCACAGGGCGTGCCGGGGGGTAGTCGCGATCTATCGCGTTTCGGTACGCTGCTGCCGTGGACCTTCACAAGAGCCCTGCCCCGACGGCCCGCGGGCCCGTGCCCGCGACCGAGCTGCGCTGTTCGGACGCCGACCGTGACCGCATCGCCGACATCCTGCGCGACGCCCTCGCCGAGGGGCGCCTCACGGCGGAGGAGCACGCCGAGCGCGTCGAGGGCGTGCTGAACGCCAAGACGGTCGGGGAGCTGGACCTGTTCGTCCGCGATCTGCCCGCGGCGCACGCGCGCCGCACCACCGCGGCATACGCCCCACCGGGGCGCCCCGCCCCGGGCACGGTGCCTGCCGAGCCCGACGCGAACGTGGTGGCGGTCTTCAGCAGCGCCATGCGCAAGGGCCGCTGGCGTCCCGGCCGCCGGCTGCACGCCTACGCGATCTTCGGCAGCGTCGAGATCGACCTCAGCGAGGCGATCTTCGAGTACCAGCAGGTCGTGATCAAGGCGATCTCGGTCTTCGGCGATGTGACGATCCGTGTCCCGGAGAACATCACGCTGCGCGGCACCGGCGGCGCCGTCCTCGGCAACTTCGAGGTGAGTCCACTCGATTCCGGCGAGCAGAACGCACCCGTCGTCCATGTGGACGGACTTGCCGTGCTCGGGAACGTGGAGGCGCGGCCCAAGCGGGGCAAGCTGGTCGCCGACATCCTGGACCGTGTGTCGGACAAGGTCGACAAGGCTCTGCGCAGGCACCTCGACCGCTGACTCCTGTGCCTCGCGCGCGTCCCCGTCCGGACGGACGTTTCCCCATGTCGTGAACACCCCCTGCATCAGCAGCCGTTGGGGACGCAGTGCATAGGCGTGCGCACAGCGGGTAGGCCTTGCTGCATCGTCTCTCGCTCGCGAAGCCGTCGTCAGGAGTAGACCGTGCTGCAACCGCCGCATTCGTCCCTGCAGGTCGCTGCCATCCCGCACCAGCGAGTGCCGGGGCGGGACAGGAACCAGGACGCCCCGTGGCACACGGAGGCGGTGTGCCGGCGGGACGAGGCCGGCCTGTTCTTCGCCCCCTCCAAGGAGCCCACCGCGGCCCGGTTGTCCCGCGAGGAGGCGGCCAAGCGGGTCTGCGCGCGCTGTCCGGTGATGGTGGAGTGCCGCGAACACGCGCTGGTCCAGCCCGAGCCGTACGGGGTCTGGGGCGGTCTCACGGCCGCCGAGCGCCGTGTGGTCCTCGCCCGGCGCCGGCGCCGGGACATGGAGCTCAAGCAGGCCGCACGAGGGACGATAGCCGCGGCCGGCTAGGGGCGCGCGGGCGGCGGCCCATCGGCCGGCGGGCGCGCCGAGGGCGGGCCCGGGGTGGAAGCGCGCGGTGGGCCCGACGACGCAGGCCCTGGGCGCGGCCGGACTCCCGGCACGCCTTCCGCGTCCGGGTCGGGCTTTCACCGCCCGCGCACCGCCCCCGGATACGGCGGAGGGCGCCCTCTCCGCACCGAGGGCGCCCCCGACCTGATCCGCCCGGCGAGCCGGGCGGATCACTGCGCGCGGTCGAAGTCCACCGTGCTGTACGCACGCAGCTTGCTCAGCTTGTGCACCGAGTCGATCCGGCGGACGGTGCCGGACTTCGAGCGCATCACGATCGAGTCGGTCGTGGCGGTCTCGGAGCGGTAGCGCACCCCCCGCAGCAGCTCGCCGTCGGTGATGCCGGTGGCGACGAAGAAGACGTTCTCGCCGGAGACCAGGTCGTCCGTGGTCAGCACCCGGTCGAGGTCGTGCCCGGCGTCGATCGCCCGCTGCCGTTCCTCGTCGTCCTTGGGCCACAGCTTGCCCTGGATGGTGCCGCCCAGACACTTCACGGCACAGGCCGAGATGATGCCCTCGGGTGTGCCGCCGACACCGAGCAGCAGGTCGATGCCGGTGCCCTCGCGCAGCGCCAGGATCGAGCCGGCCACATCGCCGTCCGAGATCAGTTTGATACGTGCGCCGGTGTCCCGGACCTCCTTGATGAGACTCTCGTGGCGCGGCCGGTCGAGGATGACGACGGTGACGTCCTCGGGCGCGGACCGCTTGGCCTTGGCGACTCGGCGGATGTTCACCGAGACCGGGGCGTCGATGTCGACGAAGTCGGCCGCCTCGGGCCCGGTGACGAGCTTGTCCATGTAGAAGACGGCCGACGGGTCGAACATCGTGCCGCGGTCGGCGGCGGCCAGCACCGCGATGGCGTTCGGCATGCCCTTGGCGGTGAGCGTGGTGCCGTCGATCGGGTCGACGGCGATGTCGCACTCCGCGCCGGTACCGTCGCCGATCCGCTCCCCGTTGAAGAGCATCGGGGCTTCGTCCTTCTCCCCTTCGCCGATGACGACGATGCCGTTCATCGACACGGTGTGGACGAGGTTGCGCATGGCGCGCACCGCGGCGCCGTCGGCTCCGTTCTTGTCCCCGCGGCCGACCCAGCGGCCGGCGGCCATTGCGGCGGCCTCCGTGACGCGGACCAGTTCGAGGGCGAGGTTGCGGTCGGGTGCCTCGGAGGGAACTTCGAGTTCGGACGGCAGATGATGATTCTCGGTCATCGGAGCGCACCTTTCTGATACGACGACGGCCGGATGAGGGTGTGCCCACGACTCTATCGCCGGGCAGACAAAATGAGCAGGGGGGCCCACGGATGAGCGGACCGTCGTACCTGCGACGATAGGGGCGTGGCAGGTACGAACGGCAAGCAGAAGACGGTCCGGGGCATGCTTCTCTCCCTGGGTGTGATCGGGCTGATGGCGGGTGTCATCTACCTTTTCCTCCCGCACGACGACCACGCCCCCGATCTCCAGCGGGTCGACTACCGGGTCGAGCTGCTCACGGCTCGTCGCGCGGCGGCCTACCCGGTGGCGGCGCCCGAAGGCCTGCCCGGCACCTGGAAGGCCACCTCGGTGCGCTTCCAGGGCGAGCCGTTCGACGCCTGGCACCTCGGCTTCCAGGACCCCACCGGTCAGTACGTGGCGATCGAGCAGTCCACTCAGAAGCCGTCCGCTTTCATCGACGAGGCCAGTCAGGGCGGACACGGGACCGAGGTGACCCAGAACATCGGCGGCCGTACCTGGCAGCACTACACGGGCGGCCGCTACGACGCGCTCGTGTTCAAGGACAAGGGCTCCACGACCGTGGTGGCCGGGACGGCGTCGTTCGCGCAGCTGACGAAGATGGCCCAGTCGCTGAAGACCGGGTGACGGCCGCGGGGCCGTGCTCCGCGGCGGCCCTGCACGGGCCGGTACATGAGGAGGGCCCCGGCGTCATCGGCGGGGGCCTCCTCATGTGTGCGCAGTCTGCTCGGCCACGGCGACGCCCCGGTCGAAATCCGGACCTCGATGTCCGGACGGGTCGTCGGCTCGGCGATGAGCCCCTGCGAGGTGAACGCTAACCCCATTAAGTTCAAACTTCAATCAACGAGCCCGTGATGCGTGACATCACACCGCTCGCAGGGGTCGCTCCCGCGGCCGACGCCACAAACCGCCGACACGGTCACCCGGAGCCCTCGGCGCCCCCGTCGTCGTCCGCGTCCTCCCGGTCCTCGGTGAGCGCCGCGTCCAGCCGCTTCCGGGCTCCCTCCAGCCACGTCCGGCACACCTTGGCCAGTTCCTCGCCCCGCTCCCACAGCGCCAGGGACTCCTCGAGCGTCGTGCCCCCGGCCTCCAGCCGCCGTACGACCTCGATCAGCTCGTCCCGTGCCTGCTCGTACCCGAGTGCCTCGTCCGTCTTGCCGGTCATGCGCCCACCCTAGATCTCTGCCCGTACCGTGAACTCGCCCTCGGCGACCCGCGCCCGCAGCGCCTCGCCCGCCGACACCTCCTCCGGCGCCCGGACCACGTGCCCGTCGGCCCTCTGCAGCACCGCATAGCCCCGCTGGAGCGTCGCGGCCGGCGACAGCGCCACCACACGTGCGTGGGTGTGCGTGAGCTCCGACTCGGCCCGGTCCAGCAGATGCCTCAGCGTGCGCCGGCTGCGGTCCACCAGCGCGGCCACCTGCTCGGCCCGCTCGTCGACCATGCGGTGCGGATCCTCCATGCAGGGCCGCGCCAGCGCATGGGCCAGTCCCCGCTCCTCGCGCTCGACGAACGCCAGTACGCACCGCCGCGCCCGGTCCCGCAGCGCGTGCACACGCTGCAGCTCCTCGCCGACGTCGGGCACCACCTTCTTGGCGGCGTCGGTCGGGGTGGAGGCGCGCAGATCCGCGACGTGGTCCAGCAGCGGATTGTCCGGCTCGTGTCCGATGGCCGACACCACGGGAGTGCGGCAGGCAGCCACCGCCCGTACGAGCTGCTCGTCGGAGAACGGCAGCAGGTCCTCCACGCTGCCGCCGCCGCGGGCCACGATGATCACGTCCACCTCGTCCAGCGCGTCCAGCTCCTTCACGGCCTGGACGACCTGGGGCACGGCGTGCACCCCCTGCACGGCGACGTTGCGCACCTCGAAGCGGACGGCGGGCCAGCGGTGCCGCGCGTTCTCCAGCACGTCCCGCTCGGCCGCCGAGGCCCGGCCGCAGACGAGCCCGACGAGCTGCGGCAGGAAGGGCAGCGGCTTCTTGCGCTCGGCGGCGAACAGCCCCTCGGCGGCCAGCGACTTCTTCAGCTGCTCCAGCCGCGCCAGCAGCTCGCCCACGCCCACGGGCCGTATCTCCGCGGCACGCAGCGAGAGCTGTCCGCGCGGGGCGTACCACTCGGGCTTGGCGTGGACGATCACACGGGCGCCCTCGCTGACGACATCGGCGACGGCGTCGAACACCTGGCGGTAGCAGGTGACTCCGACGGAGATGTCGTACGACGGATCGCGCAGGGTCAGAAAGACGACCCCGGCGCCGGGCCGCCGCGACAGCTGCGTGATCTGTCCTTCGACCCACACGGCTCCGAGCCGGTCGATCCATCCGCCGATGAGCCGCGACACCTCACCGACGGGCAGCGGTGACTCCGCGGACGTGTTGACAGCCATGCGCCGAGGGTAACGGCCCGGACCGACATCGCCGGTCGGCACAACCTCTCCCCGGGGAGGCGATCTGCGGGCCCGGACACGGCCTTACGATGGTGCGCATGACCGCTTCGCCTGGCCGCCGTGTTCTGCTCGCCGCCCCCCGGGGCTACTGCGCTGGTGTCGACCGTGCCGTGATCGCCGTCGAGAGGGCCCTGGAGCAGTACGGGGCCCCCGTGTACGTCCGCCACGAGATCGTCCACAACAAGTACGTCGTGCAGACCCTGGAGAAGAAGGGCGCGATCTTCGTCGAACGGACGGAGGAGGTGCCGCCGGGCAACATCGTCATGTTCTCCGCCCACGGCGTCGCGCCCACGGTCCACGAAGAGGCGAAGCGCGGCAGGCTCGCCACCATCGACGCGACCTGCCCGCTGGTCACCAAGGTCCACAAGGAAGCCGTCCGCTTCGCCGATGAGGACTTCGACATCCTCCTGATCGGGCACGAGGGCCACGAGGAGGTCATCGGCACCTCCGGCGAGGCGCCCGACCACATCCAGCTCGTGGACGGCCCCGCGGACGTCGCCAAGGTCGAGGTGCGCGACCCGTCGAGGGTCGTCTGGCTCTCCCAGACCACCCTCTCCGTCGACGAGACCATGGAGACGGTCGTCGCCCTCAAGGAGCGCTTCCCGCAGCTGATCTCCCCGCCCAGCGACGACATCTGCTACGCCACCCAGAACCGCCAGCTCGCGGTGAAGCAGATGGGCGCCGAGGCGGACCTGGTGATCGTGGTCGGTTCCCGGAACTCCTCGAACTCCAAGCGGCTCGTCGAGGTCGCCAAGCTCGCGGGTGCGCAGGAGGCGTACCTCGTGGACTTCGCCGACGAGATCGACGAGGCGTGGCTGGAGGGCGTGTCCACGGTCGGGGTGACCTCGGGTGCCTCGGTCCCTGAGGTCCTGGTCGAGCAGGTCCTCGAGTGGCTGTCCGGGCGGGGCTTCGAGGACGTCGAGATCGTCAAGGCGGCAGAGGAGTCGATCACCTTCTCGCTGCCCAAGGAACTCCGGCGGGACCTGCGTGCGGAGGCCGCCGAGCTGGGCCCGGACGCCACCGGCGACAACTGACGGCCTCGAAGATCGGGAAGAACCCGTAGCCCGTACGCCGTACCGTGGTGCCCATGCAGATCTTCGGCGTGGACATCGGTGGATCCGGAATCAAGGGCGCTCCCGTGGACCTGGAGCGGGGCGTCCTGGTGGAGGAGCGCTTCAAGGTGCTCACCCCGCACCCGGCGACGCCCGACCTGGTGGCCGACGGGGTGAAGGAGGTCGTCGGTCACTTCGGGTGGACGGGACCGATCGGCGTGACATTCCCCGGGGTCGTCACCGGCGGCTCCACGATCCGTACGGCGGCGAACGTCGACAAGAGCTGGATCGACAAGGACGCGCGTGCCCTGTTCAGCGAGCGGCTGGGCGGGCTCGCGGTGACCTTGCTCAACGACGCGGACGCGGCGGGCGTGGCCGAGATGGAGTTCGGCGCGGGCCGCGACCGCCGGGGCACCGTCATCGTGCTGACACTGGGCACGGGCATCGGCAGCGCCCTGTTCGTGGACGGTGTACTCGTCCCGAACACGGAGCTCGGTCATCTGGAGCTGAACGGGCACGACGCCGAGAAGCGCGCGTCCACGAAGGCCAAGGAGGACCACGAGCTCACGTGGGAGCACTGGGCCCGCCGGGTGCAGAAGTACCTCGCGCACGTGGAGATGCTGTTCTCGCCCGAGCTGTTCGTCATCGGCGGAGGCGTCAGCCGCAAGTCCGAGAGGTTCCTGCCCCTGATCGAGGACATCAAGGCGGAGATCGTCCCGGCCCAGCTCCGGAACAACGCGGGAATCGTGGGCGCGGCGATGCGGGCCGCCAAGCAGGAGTGACCGCCGCGGCGGGACGCTCGGACCGTCCGGCGGTGCGGGGCCGGGAGGGTCGGGTCACGCCGCCCGGCGGCGCTGTGCCGCCCGGCGGCGCAGCATCCTCATCCTGCGTACGGTCGCGATGACACCGGCGACGAGCGTCCCGCCGTACAGCCAGCCGGCCTGCGTGGCGAGCCCGGTGACCAGCCCGACCAGATGACCGCTGAGCCCGTCACCCCCGTCGGCGACGGTCAGCAGACCGATGGCGAAGGCGATCGGCACCGACACGGGTGCGGCCACCAGGTCGCCGACCCGCACCCACAGCGCGGTCAGCGCGGCCACCGGCAGGAACAGGACGCCGTAGAGCGTGAGCGACGAGTCGAACAGCAGCCGGTCGACAGCGCCGATCACCGGCATCACGGCGGCGCAGAACAACCCGCCGCCCAGCCCGGTGAGCCGGGGGCCGGGCAGGCGCCGTACCGGCGGGACGGGCGGCGGGGCGTTCCGTCGCGCAGGTGCCGGCCGCCGCTGCATGTCGCCGTGGTCGGCCTGACGCGCCACGGAGGGGCCGGCCCCTGCTGGGGGGCCGCCGGGCCGGGCGGCCGGACCGGGCCGCGCGGGCGCGGCCGGGTCCCGTCGGCCCTGTGGGGGAAGGGGCGCACCGCGTCGCGGTCCGTCGTGAGGGGGTCGCGTCCTGTGTTGCTCCACTGGACCAACTTAGGTCGGTTTATGTGTGGAATGACCGTTCAGACACGCCGATGGCGAGACCTTGGCCAAGCGTTCGATACGCCGCCGGGGTGGGGTTCCGGTACGCCGTAGACTGGGGGATCGTCCCACACCCGCTCCTGACGGACCCGGGTTTCTACCGCCCCGGTCCAGTCCTCCACCTCACGTACGGGAAGTCGCAACGTGTCGCTCACGATCGGAATCGTCGGTCTGCCCAATGTCGGCAAGTCGACCCTGTTCAACGCCCTGACCAAGAACGACGTGCTCGCTGCCAACTACCCGTTCGCCACGATCGAGCCGAACGTCGGCGTCGTGGGCGTCCCCGACGCCCGACTCGGCGAGCTGGCCGCGATCTTCAAGTCGGAGCGGATCCTCCCGGCGACGGTGGACTTCGTCGACATCGCGGGCATCGTCCGGGGTGCGAGCGAGGGCGAGGGCCTGGGCAACAAGTTCCTCGCGAACATCCGTGAGTCGGACGCGATCTGCCAGGTCATCCGTGCGTTCAAGGACGAGAACGTCGTGCACGTGGACGGCAAGGTCTCGCCGAAGGACGACATCGAGACGATCAACACCGAGCTGATCCTCGCGGACCTCCAGACGATCGAGAAGGTCCTCCCGAGGCTGCAGAAGGAGTCCCGGATCAAGAAGGACGTCGCCCCGAAGGTCAAGGCCGTCGAGGAGGCGAAGGAGATCCTGGAGAAGGGCGACACGCTCTTCGCCCACGGCATCGTCCAGGGCAGCGAGCGCGCCGAGCTGCTCCACGACCTGCACCTGCTCACCACCAAGCCCTTCCTCTACGTCTTCAACGTCGACGAGGACGAGCTGATGGACGACGCCTTCAAGGACGAGCAGCGCGCACTGGTCGCCCCCGCCGAGGCGATCTTCCTCAACGCCAAGCTGGAGGCGGACCTCGCCGAGCTCGACGAGGACGAGGCGCTCGAGCTCCTCCAGTCGGTCGGCCAGGACGAGCCGGGTCTCGCGACCCTGGCACGGGTGGGCTTCAACACCCTGGGTCTGCAGACCTATCTGACGGCGGGCCCGAAGGAGTCCCGCGCCTGGACGATCAAGCGGGGCGCGACCGCGCCCGAGGCGGCCGGTGTCATCCACACCGACTTCCAGAAGGGCTTCATCAAGGCGGAGGTCATCTCCTTCCACGACCTCGTCGCCACCGGCTCGGTCGCCGACGCCCGCGCCGCCGGCAAGGCCCGCATGGAGGGCAAGGACTATGTGATGCAGGACGGGGACGTGGTGGAGTTCCGGTTCAACGTGTGACCGTTGCGTCGCCCTGCGCCGGACGGCTCGTCGCGCGCGCAGGTCAAGGGGTCGGGTTCCGGTGAATCCGGCCCCTTCGCCGTCCCGTACCGGCCCCGGTGCCGAGTGCCGGGGTGTCCGGCCCCCCGCGGGTCGGTCGCCCGTGTGACTGAACGGTCGCCCATTGTTACTTTCATTGGGTGCAGGATATCCTGCGCCCAATGAAAGCTTCGCCGAGTCTGCTTCCCGTCCTGCGTTCGCGTCTGCAGGGCGAGCTCCTCGCTCTCCTCCTCCTGCATCCGGAACGCGAGTACAACATCACCGAGCTCGCGGCAGACTTCGGTGTGACGCCCACGACCGTCCTGCGTGAGGTCGACCGGTTGATCGGCGGCGGCATCCTGACGGACCGGCGGGTGGGGCGAAGCCGCCTCGTCCGGGCCCGGACGGACACCGCGCTGTACCGCCCGCTGAGTGACCTCATGTCTGTCTCGTTCGGTCCCTTGCCCTTGCTCTCCGAGACGTTGGCGGACGTCGCAGGGGTGCGGCAGGCGTTCATCTACGGCTCCTGGGCGGCACGCTACAACGGCGAGTCGGGCCCGCCCCCCGCCGATGTCGATGTCCTCGTCGTGGGCGACCCTGATCCCGACACTCTTTTTGATCTCGCCGAGGAGGCGTCTCGGCGGCTACGTCGCGAGGTCAACATCCACCGGGTCTCGGCCGAGACGTGGTCCGCCCGCACCGACGATCCGTTCCTCACCAGCGTTCGCGAGCGTCCGCTGATCCGGTTGAACCTCGAGCGGGAGGTGTGATGGAGCGTTGGAATCAAGGACGGGCGACGATCGACGCGCTCCTCAGCGGTGGTGCGCTCGAGCGAGTACCCGCTTCCCGGCAGGCCGCCGAGGCGGAGTTGGTCCGGTCGCGAACGCATGTGGGCTCTGCGCGGCGGTTGACGGCAACGGACCCGGAAGGCGCGTACACACTGGCGTACGACGCCGCGCGCAGAGCCTTGGCGGCCGTATTGCAGAACCAGGGCCTGCGCGCCACGAGCCGCGGTGGGCACATCACGGTCTATGAGGCCGTCCGTGCACAACTCGATCCGCCGCTGGGGCCCGTGCTGCGCCCTTTCAACCGCATGCGTGCCCGGCGCAACGAGGTGGAGTACCGATCGTCCGAGGCTCCCGCGGTGACCCCGGAGGAGGTTGCAGCCGACGTGTCCAAGGTGGAGGCGCTCATCGAGCTCGCGGAGAAGGCGATCCCGAAGATGCCGCGCTACTGAGGACCGGTCGATCGAGGGCCGGTCGTCCCCTCCATCGGTGCTGATTCCGAGCCGAAGCCGGTCGGAGGGGGCCGGGCTCCGGTGAGCCCGGCGCCTCGGCCTGATCACCGCGGAATCGCTGCGCCCGGATCGGCCCCTGTGCAGGAGCCGGTGCGGGTCCGAGCCCCGCGGGGTGCCCGCCGTCGCCCGCCGCGGGCACCGGCCCACACACGACCGGTACGGCCCGGTGGCGGGTGAAGTCGCGCGGCCCGTCGGCTAGTGGTTAGCCTGAACTCACGCTGTGGCACCGATGAGGCGCCCCCGGCGACGGGGCGGCAGGACCGCCCTGTTCGCGAGCGACGGCCGGCCCCATCGGGATGACGGCGTCACACCTTCATAGTCCGCCGGGCCCCGTGGCGACCTTCATGTCGTGCGGTCGAGAGCGCACTTCGCGGCCGGCCGGTTCCGTGGTTCCGGCTCCACGAGGACGACGCCGGCCCGTGCGGCGATGCCCGTAGCCCTGCATCTGCTCGACGGGCAGCAGCACACCCCGCCCCTTCGATCCGCCGGCGGCCGTGGTCGGGACGCGCCCTCGTGGTCACCCGACCGGGCCGGGACGGCATTCACAGAGGGAGAATCCGATGACCGAGAGGCACGCGCGGACCCCGGCGACCCCCGGCGTCCTGCTGGACCCGCTGCGCAACCGCGGAGTGGCCTTCGTACCGGAGGAACGCGAGACCCTCGGTCTCACCGGGCGCCTGCCCGCCGGAGTGCTCACCCTGGACCAGCAGGCTCGGCGTGCCTACCAGCAGATGGAGATGCAGGGCACCGACCTGGCCAAGAACGTCTATCTGGAACAGCTGCACGACCGCAACGAAATCCTGTACTTCAAGGTTCTCACCGAGCACCTGGCCGAATTGCTGCCCATCGTCTACGACCCCACCGTGGGCGAGGCGATCGAGAAGTACTCCCACGAGTACCGGCGCCCACGCGGCATCTTCCTGTCCATCGACCGGCCCGACGACATGGAGAAGGCCTTCGCCACGCTCCAACTCGGCCCCGAGGACGTGGACCTGATCGTGTGCACGGACGCGGAGGAGATCCTGGGCATCGGCGACTGGGGCGTGGGCGGGATCCAGATCTCGGTCGGCAAACTCGCGGTGTACACGGCGGCCGCGGGCATCGACCCGAGCCGTGTCGTCGCGGTGTCGCTGGACGTGGGCACGGACCGCAAGTCGCTGCTGGAGGACCCGCTGTACCTGGGCAACCGGCATCCCCGCATGCGCGGCGCCGAGTACGACGCGTTCATCGAGCAGTACCTGGAGACGGCGTCGTCCACGTTCCCCGACGCCCTTTTGCACTTCGAGGACTTCGGGCCCGGCAATGCGCGCCGGATCCTGGAGCAGTACGGCGGCCGCTACCGGATCTTCAACGACGACATGCAGGGAACCGGCGCGATCACGCTCGCCGCCGCGCTGGCCGCCGTCAAGGTCGCCGGTGTGCGGATGCGGGACCAGAGGCTGGTCGTCTTCGGCGCAGGGACCGCCGGTGTGGGCATCGCCGACCAGCTGCGCGACGCGATGATCCGTGACGGCGCAGAACCGGAGCAGGCCGTCTCCCAGGTGTGGCTCATCGACAAACAGGGGCTGCTCACCCGTGACATGACCGATCTGCGCGACTTCCAGCAGACCTACGCACGCGATCCGGCCGAGGTCGCCGACTGGGCGAGGGACGACGGAGCGATCTCGCTGCTGGAGACGGTCCGGCGGGCCGAGCCGACGATCCTGCTGGGCACGTCCACCGTGCACGGCGCCTTCACGCGCGAGGTCGTCCGGGCCATGGCCGAGGGGACCGAGCGGCCGATCGTCTTCCCGATCTCCAACCCCACCTCCCGGATCGAGGCCATGCCCGCCGATGTCATCGCCTGGTCCGAGGGGAAGGCGCTCGTCGCGACGGGCATCCCCGTCCCGCCGGTGGACTACGGCGGAGTGACCTACCGGATCGGGCAGGCCAACAACGCACTGCTGTACCCGGGACTGGGACTGGGCACGATCGTCTCCGGGGCGTCCCAGGTGACCGCCGGAATGCTGCTCGCGGCCGCGCGGGCGGTCGCGGACCAGGTCGACGTGTCGGGGCAGGGCGCCTCACTGCTGCCGTCCGTGGAGAACCTCCGGGAGTCCTCGGCGATCACGGCGACCGCGGTGGTCGAGGCGGCGCTCGAGGACGGTGTGGCCACCTGCAAGCCGACGGACATCGGGGAGGCCGTCCGGGAGGCCATGTGGCAGCCGGTCTACACCGATGGAGCGACACGATGAGCAGACAGCACTCCGCCGCGGACCGGGCCGGGCCCGCCGATGACGACCGGGCCCCGAGGATCCTCGACATCCCCGTGGGACTGCACGCGGTCGGCACACGGCGGGAGACCGACTCGATGGGCGCCGTCGACGTGCCCGCGGACCGCTACTGGGGCGCCCAGACACAACGGTCGCTGATCCACTTCTCCATCGGGGACGACCGCATGCCCAAGGCCGTCTACCACGCATACGGCCACGTCAAGAAGGCCGCCGCCTCGGTCAACGGGCGCGCGGGGCGGCTCCCCGCCTGGAAGGCCGACCTGATCCGGCGGGTGGCCGACGAGGTCATCGAGGGCGGACTGGACGACAACTTCCCGCTGTACGTGTGGCAGACGGGGTCCGGGACGCAGTCCAACATGAACACCAACGAGGTGATCAGCAACCGCGCCATCCAGCTGGTCGGCGGGGAACTGGGCAGCAAGTCGCCGATCCACCCCAACGACCACGTCAACATGGGGCAGTCCTCCAACGACACCTTCCCCACGGCGATGCACATCGCCGCGGTCAAGGTGATCCACGAGCATCTGCTGCCCAGCGTGCAGGAACTGCGACGGGCCATCGAGACGAAGGCACAGCAGTGGCACGACGTGGTGAAGATCGGCCGCACCCACCTGGAGGACGCCGTACCGCTCACCGTCGGACAGGAGTGGTCCGGCTACGCCCACCAACTGGGCCAAGCCGTCGACCGGGTCACCAGGTCCGCCGAGGGCCTGTACGAACTCGCCATGGGCGGCACCGCGGTGGGCACCGGCCTCAACGCCCCGCCCGGCTTCGGTGAACAGGTCGCCGCCGAGATCGCCACCGCTACCGGCTGTCCGTTCACCACCGCGCAGAACAAGTTCGCCGCCCAGGGCGGCCTGGACGCCATGGTCGGGGCCTCCGCCGGACTGCGCGCCCTGGCCGTGCCGTTGATGAAGATCGCCAACGACATCCGCTGGCTGGCGTCCGGACCCCGTTGCGGTCTCGACGAACTCATCCTCCCGGCGAACGAGCCGGGCTCGTCGATCATGCCGGGCAAGGTCAACCCGACCCAGTGCGAAGCGATGGTCATGGTCTGCATCCAGGTGCTGTCCGAGGACGAGGCGATCGCCTTCGCCGGCACCCAGGGCAACTTCGAACTCAACGCCATGCGCCCGGTCATCATCAACAACTTCCTGCACTCGGCGACGATCCTCGGCGACGCCTGCACCAAGTTGCGCGAGTTCTGCATCGAGGGCACCCGGCTCCACCGCGACCGGATCGAGGAATACGTCGACCGGTCCCTCATGCTGGTCACCGCGCTCTCGCCCGTGATCGGCTACGACAAGGCCTCCGCGATCGCCCACAAGGCCGACGACGAGGACACCACCCTGCGCGAGGCCGCACTGGCCTCGGGTTACATCACCGCCGAGGACTTCGACCGGATCGTCCGGCCGGCCGCCATGGTCGGTCAGACGTGACACGGGTCGAGGGCGGCGCGGCGTCGGCCAGGTCCGGGACGGTGCCCCCGGCGTCCGGTCAGTGGGGGCTCGGCGTCGGCAGTTCGAACCACACGGTCTTCCCGCGCCCGCTCGGCGAGTTGCCCCACGCCGAGGCCAGCGCCGACACGATGACCAGCCCGCGCCCGCCCTCGGCCTGGTCCTCCTCACGGGGCACGGTCACGGCCGCCGCGGGGTGCGGATCGCTGTCACGGACCTCCACGCGCAGGCGCTCGGGATACTTCCGGACGTATACGTACACGTCGCTGTCGCCGTGGACCAGGCCGTTGGTGACGATCTCCGACAGAAGCAGTTCCTCGTCGTCGGCCATGGAGGACAGGTCCCACCCCGCCAGCCACTCGCGCAGAAGTCTGCGGGTGCGCCGCGCTCCTTGAAGATCGCGTCTCTGGATCCTCAACTGACGCACATTGCGCTGGGCTTCGGCCGAGGGCCCTTCGTACGCCACCAGGAGCAGCGCGGCGTCGTCGGGGCACCGCCGGGGCGAGTCGCCGAAGCCTCCGATGAGCAGGTCGCCCACGGTCTCCAGGTTCCCGGGGTCGTGGAAGGCCGCGCCCACCGCCCTCGGGTCGACATCGCCTCCGAGCCCCGCCAGCCCGTCCGTGTAGAAGGCGAGCAGTGTGCCCGGCTCGAGTTGGAGATCCGTCACCTGGAACGTCGTCCCGGGGTCGATGCCGAGGGGCATCCCGGCGTCGAGACGAACGGTGGGCATGCGGCCGTCGGCCGTGCGCAGCAACGGCGGTGGATGCCCGGCGGTGGCCATCTGGGCCCTGCCGGTGTCCGGATCGAGCCAGGCGCAGCAGCAGGTGGCGAAGAGGTCGGTGTCCAGGCCGATCAGCAGCTGGTTCGCCCGGGCGAGCACGACGCCGGGGTCGTGCCCCTCGGTCGCGTAGGCCCTTACCCCGCTGCGCAGTTCGCCCATCACGACGGTGGCGGCCGTGTTGTGGCCCTGGACGTCCCCGATCACCATCACCAGCCGGCCCTCGGGCAGCCTGATGAGGTCGTACCAGTCCCCGCCGAGCTCGATCCCGCTGGTCGCCGACGTGTATCTGCTGGTGCTCACCACCCCGGCCGGCTGGGGCAGTACGGGTGGCAGCAGGGCGTGCTGCAGGTCGTCCGCCAGCGCATGCTGGACTTCGTGCATCCGGGTCCGTTCCACCGCCTGACCGACCGCGGTGGCCAGCGCCGTGAGGGTGCCCTGCTCGGAGACGATGTCCGCGCGCTGCACATCGAACGCCATCGACAGGGTGCCCACCGCTCTCTCTTCGGCCAGCAGCGGCAGGATCACCCAGAAGTACTGCCGGTCGCAGAGTGGTTCGGGCAGTCGACCCGCCGGTCCCGCGTCGCCCGGGCCGTAAAGGATCAGGTGCTGCCGGTCGATCGCCTCCGTCTCGGGCGTCGGCCGCGTGAGCGGTGAGCCGTCCACTGCGCGTACGAATTCCCTGGCACAGCCCGAGGCGCTCGCCACGCGGAACCGGTCCCCGTCGACCAGGCCGAAGACGGCGGCCCTGGCCTGGAATCCGTCCATGACGCGTTCCATGGAGATGTCCACGACGTCCCGGATGTGCACCGTCGTCGCCAGGTACGTGGCGAGTTTGTGCAGGTGGTAGATCAGCGGAGTGGTCGACGGGGTGAGGGTCTCGGTTCCCGCGCCCCGGCCCTCCACGGCGAAGACGTGCGGTATCCGGGGCGGAGCCATCGACGCCCCCTGATCGGCCAGCAGGTCCAGGTCACGGGCCAGCGCCGAGGCCGCGGCGGCCAGTCGTTCCCGCTCCCGCCCACTGGACTCGTCGCACACACTCAGCCAGAAGGCCGTGAGCGTGCCGAAGCGGCGGGTCGGCGAGAAGAGCGGCGCCGCCGCGGCCTCCAGCGGGAAGGGGGCCACGACCGTCAGGTTGGGATGGCCGGGCACGATGTCCACATGCCGTGCGGTCTCCACACGGCCCGACCGCCACGCCCGTGACGACGGCAGGCTCATGTCGCCCAGGGGTATGTGCTCGAGCGATCCCACTCCCGTGGTGGTCACCGCCACGACCGCGGCACGCAGATCGGGGGCGCCCGGCACCTTCAGGAAGACGGCCGCCGCCGCCGCGCCCATGTCGACGACGAGCCTCTCGGCCGTGGTGACCAGGAGCTGCTCCCGGTCCCGCGCGGCGAGGGGTGCATGGGTCGAACTCGGCGGGATGGGCTCGTACCGTTCCATCTCTTTCGCCGCCCCACTGCCGTCGGCGGGATAGTGCGCCCATTTTACTTCTGCTTTGCATGCAGTGCGCCCCGGACACCGGGCCTGTGGGCCTTCGGGCTCGGGAGGGCGTCGTCGAACCGCGGTCGGTGCGCGGTCGACGCCACGGCCGGCGGCGTATCGGCCGTGCCGCCCCGAAGGGATCGCCGGTCGCCGTGATCTCTTCGCCGCCGACACCCTGGCGGTGCTCGCGCCGTTCCTCGGGGCCCGGCCCCCTTGCGGGGGATCCGCCGTCGATCGCTCTCGTAGGAGCCACCGGTATGTCAGGTCCTGCCGCGTGGTCCTCGGCGGAGCGGCGCCTCGCCGTGCGCCGTGGGCGGCGGCCGTCGCCGTCGGCGGTGCCGTGCTGATCGACCGCCGTTTCCCCGGCGGCCGCCCGTGCCTCAGGACGGGCCCCGCCCGGGGTGCCGCCGGGCCGGGGCGGGCGGCACGATCGTTTCCGCGGGGCGGGCGCCGGGTCCTCCGCGTTCGCCGCGGGGCCGGGGTGCGGCCGGGATCCGCCGGTGGACTCAGCCGAGGTCGGCGATCTGCCTGCCGAGGTCGAGTTCCGCGCCGTTCGGCTGCTGGAGGCCGCGTTCGAACAGGCGCTGCGCGCGGTGCGCGTTCTCGGGGCGTCCCGCCGTGGCGAAATAGGTGGTCAGGGCCGTTCCGAACTCCTCGGTCGGTATCGGCGCGGCCGAGTCGGTGAGGTGCTTCGTACCGGTCACCGCGACCTTGTCGAAGCCGGCGATGCGGCGTGCGAAGGTGTCGACGAAGTCGTCCAGCTCCCCCTCGGGCAGGACGCGGTTCACATAGCCGTACTCGGCGGCGAGCTGCGCGGGGAAGTCGTCGCCCCCCAGCAGGATCTCCATCGCGCGGCCCCGCCCGACCAGCCGGGCGAGGCGCCCCATCGGATTGCCCCCGGGCACGGCGCCCACGCCCACCTCGAACTGCCCGAGGACGGCGTTCGGCCCGGCGAAGCGGATGTCGGTGGACAGGACGAACTCGCTGCCCGCTCCCCGCACGCGGCCGTCGATCGCCGAGATCGTGACGGCCGGCACCTTGCCGAGCCGGAGGAGGTTGTCCGCGTACGGGTGGAGGCCGCTCGGGCCGGGCTTCATGGCGGCCACGCGGGCCGTGTCGGCCAGGAAGTCCCAGTGCGCCATGAAGAAGTCGGGGTTCTCGCTCCGGAACACCACCACGGTCAGATCGGGATCCTGCTCGATACGGGTCAGCAGTTCGGCCAGCTGCTCGATCGTGTCCACGTCGATGAGATTGACCGGCCCGTTCGTGAAGGTCACCTTCCAGTAGGACGGCGACACCACGTCTGTCCGGAACTGGGTTTCGTTGCTCATGGCTTCGGACCCTAGAGGGTTGAATTTAAAAATGCAATCCAGACTCCGGGGTCCTTCGAGTGAGCCGAAGTCCGGCCGACCGCGCACCAGAGAGGCCGCGGAACATCCGCGGCGGCGGCCCGTGGACGCGGTCCTAGACGGAGAGCCCCGGCAGGGCCTGCTCCGCCCAGATGATCTTTCCGTCGGGGGTGTAGCGCGTGCCCCAGTGCTGGGTCATCTGGGCGATGATGAACAGGCCCCGGCCCCCTTCGTCGTCGCTCGCCGCGTGGCGCAGGTTGGGCGCCGTGTGCCCGGTGTCGGAGACCTCGCAGATCAGCGTCCGGTCGCGGATCAGACGTACCTGGATCGTGCCGCCGACATAGCGGATGGCGTTGGTGACCAGTTCGCTGACGATCAGTTCCGTCGTGAACACCAGCTCGTCCAGGTCCCAGTCGGCCAGTTGCTTGCTGATCGTGGTGCGGAGCGTGGACACCGTCGCGGGGTCCGCGGGCAGCTCCCACCGGGCGACCTGGTTGCGGTCGAGCAGACGGGTGCGGGCCAGGAGCAGCGTCGCGTCCTCGTCCACGGGACCGGGCAGCAGACCGGCCACGGCTCGGTCGCACAGCGCTTCCAGGGGCCGCCGGTGGTCGGCCAGGGCCCGGGCCAGTTGACGCAGCCCGGCGTCGTGGCTGTCGACGGCCTGAAGGAGGCCGAGCGTGAAGGCGGCGAGCAGGCTGCCGGGCCGTAGCTCGAGTTCGGTGCTCTCGTAGGGCGGACCGCCGACTCCCAGCGGCGGTCCGGGCGGCAGTTCCGGGCAGTCGACGGCATCCGTGTCCGGGTCGACGACCACCAGCGGCGACTCCCCGGCCCGAGCGAGGCTGCACCGTCCGGAGACGGGATCGTAGACCGCGTACAGGCAGGTCACCCCCCTGGCCTCGTCACCGTGCGATCGCCCGGGGCCCGAGGGATGGCCGGATCCGTTCTCGTGCACGGTCTGCTCGACGAGGTCGTCCAGGCGGGAGAGCACCTCGTCCGGGGCCAGGTCCAGCCGGGCCAGCACTCGCACGCCCGTGCGCAGGCGCCCCATGGTGGCGGCGGCGCGCAAGCCGTGGCCGAGCACGTCGCCGACGACCAGTCCGACCCGGGCGCCGGACAGCGGGATCACGTCGAACCAGTCGCCGCCCACACCGGTCCCGCTGTCGGCGGGCAGATAGCGGCTCGCCGTGTCGACGGCGGTGTGCGGCGGCAGGCTGTGCGGAAGCAGGCTCCGCTGGAGTTTGAGCGCGGCCGAGTGCCCTCGGGTGATCACCAGCATCAGGACGAAGCCGAGCAGCAGAGCGCCCAGGCCGATGACCGTGGCGCCGCCCGTCGGCCCGATCAGGGGCAGGTCGACGGTGGTCACGCCGTGCCGGGGGTTCGCGTAGACGTCGAAGGCGGCGTAGAGGAACAGGGAGAGCATCGTCAGCCCGCCCAGCCCCGGCAGGATGCCCTTGAACACCATGTCCCCGGCGCTGCGGGTGAGCACCTTGCGGTGGTACCAGAGGCAGGCGAAGCCGGTCAGCCCGTAGTAGAACGTGATGGCGAGGCCGACCGAGTTGAGCGAGTCCGCCAGGATGTCCCGGCTGAACGAGGTCAGCAGGATCAGGACGCCGATCGAGACCGCCCCCATGCCGACGGTCGACCAGGTCGGGGTGAGGAACCTGCGGTGGACCCGGGCGAACCGGGCGGGCACGGCCTTGTGGACCGCCATGGAGAAGACGGTCCGGGCCAGCGG
>Ga0102590_1000833_pt1 | contig 56967 bp, 42 predicted proteins | sample AraplaMF_Col_mMF_FD_76859 | JGI IMG/M metagenome (GOLD analysis project Ga0102590, IMG submission 76859) | Arabidopsis root microbial communities from the University of North Carolina, USA - plate scrape MF_Col_mMF | ecosystem: Host-associated > Plants > Roots > Endosphere | place: USA...
CATAACCGTACCATTCACTGGCGCAGCTACCAAAGATGTGGTTAAACCATCTCCTTCAGGATCATTGTCATTCGTAAGCACATTACCAGTAGTAGGTACATCTTCAGTCACAGCAATCGTATCAGACAAAGCTACCGGTGCATCATTGACGGCATTTACATTAAATATAACCGTAGCGGTATCACATAACGATGGTGTGCCATTGTCACATACCTGGTAAATCAGGCTATCAGCACCATTAAAGTTCGCATTTGTCGTATAAGTAAAGTTACCATCGGCATTCAACACCACCGTTCCATTCACTGGTGCGGTTACCAAAGATGCCGTCAAGCCATCGCCTTCTGGGTCGCTATCGTTCGTCAACACATTACCAGTGGCAGGTACATCTTCAGTCACAGCAATCGTATCCGACAAAGCTACCGGTGCATCATTTACCTCAGCTACATTAAATATAACCGTAGCAGTATCACAAAGAGATGGTGTACCATTATCACATACCTGGTAAACCAAACTATCAGGCCCATTAAAGTTCACATTTGGTGTATAAGTAAAGCTGCCATCAGCATTCAGCACTACCGTACCATTCATCGGCGCAGTTACCAAAGATGCGGTTAAATCATCTCCTTCGGGGTCACTATCGTTGGTAAGCACATTACCTGTAGCAGGTACATCTTCAGTTACAGAAATTGTATCATTCACGGCGATCGGTGCATCATTCACCGCAGTTACATTAAATATCACCGTAGCGGTATCGCACAGCGATGGAGTACCGTTATCGCATACCTGGTAAGTTAGGCTATCTATGCCACTATAATTGGCATTGGGTGTATAAGTGTAGGAGCCATCGGCGTTTAATCCTACCGTACCATCTACTGGTGCAGTTACCAGGGAGGCAGTGAGAGCATTGTCTTCTGGATCGCTATCATTAGTGAGTACATTACCTGTAGCAGGTACATCTTCTGTTACCAGAATAGTATCATTGACTGCTATTGGTGCGTCATTGACTGCAGACACATTGAATATAACAGTAGCGGTATCACACAAGGATGGAGTGCCATTATCGCACACCTGGTAACTTAAGCTATCTACGCCATTCAAGTTAGCATTTGGCGTATAAGTAAAGCTACCGTCGGCGTTTAGCACCACAGTACCATTCACTGGTGCGGTTACCAAAGATGCAGTCAAGCCATCGCCTTCTGGGTCGCTATCGTTCGTCAACACATTGCCCGTAGCTGGTATATCTTCCGTTACGGAAACGGTGTCGTTGGCTGCTATTGGCGCATCATTGGCAGCGGAGATATTAAATATCACAGTGGCAGTATCACAAAGAGATGGTGTACCATTGTCACAAACCTGGTAGATCAGACTATCCTTACCATTGAAGTTCGCGTTTGGCGTGTAAGTAAAACTACCATTGGCATTCAGAACTACCGTACCATTCACTGGTGCGGCCACCAAAGATGCCGTTAACCCATCTCCTTCCGGATCACTATCGTTGGTAAGTACATTGCCTGTGGCAGGAATATCTTCCGTTACAGAAATCGTATCATTTATAGCTATTGGCGCATCATTAGCGGCGGTTATATTAAATACCACGGTAGCGGTATCACACAGGGATGGCGTGTCGTTATCGCATACCTGGTAGATTAAGCTATCTATGCCATTGAAGTTTACGTTTGGCGTATAAGTGAAGGAGCCATCGGCATTTAACACTACTGTACCATTTACTGGCACAGTCACCAGGGATGCAGTAAGGTCATTGTCCTCCGGATCACCGTCGTTAGTGAGTACATTGCCTATAGCAGGAATATCCTCTGTCACAGGAATGGTGTCATTTACAGCTATCGGGGCATCATTGACTGCGGCTATATTAAATATCACTGTAGCGGTATCACACAGAGGTGGCGTACCGTTATCACATATCTGATAGATTAAGCTATCGACACCATTGAAATTAGCGTTTGGCGTGTAGGTGAAGCTACCATCAGCATTTAGCACTATCGTGCCATTCACAGGTGCAGTTACCAAAGATACCGTAAGCCCGTCCTCTTCAGGATCGCTGTCATTCGTAAGTACATTCCCAGTAGCAGGCGCATCTTCTGTCACGGCAATCGTATCAGGTAAAGCTACTGGCGCATCATTTACGGCGGTTATATTAAATATAACAATAGCAGTATCACACAGCGATGGCGTACCATTATCACATATCTGATAAATTAGACTATCAGCACCATTGAAGTTATCATTTGGCGTATAAGTGAAGGAGCCATCGGCGTTCAGCACTACAGTACCATTCACTGGCGCGGCTACCAGGGAGACAGTGAGGGCGTTTCCTTCGGGATCACGGTCATTGGTAAGCACATTGCCAGTGGCGGATACATCTTCAGTTACAGGAATAGTGTCGTTGACTGCTATAGGTGCATCGTTAGCGGCAGACACGTTAAATATCACAGTGGCGGTATCACACAGCGATGGTGTACCATTATCACATACCTGATAAATTAGACTATCAACACCATTGAAGTTACCATTTGGTGTGTAAGTAAAGGAGCCATCGGTATTTAATACTACCGTACCATTTACTGGCGCGGTTACCAAAGATGCTGTAAGGGCATCCCCCTCAGGATCACTGTCATTCGTCAGCACATTCCCCGTAGCTGGTACATCCTCCGTTACTGTAATGGTATCGGATAAAGCTACCGGTGCATCATTCACCGCAGAAACATTGAAGATTACAGTCGCAGTATCGCACAGTGATGGTGTACCATTGTCACAAACTTGATAGGTCAGGCTGTCAGCACCATTAAGATTCCTGTTTGGCGTATAAGTAAAAGAACCATCAGCATTCAGCACTACCATACCATTTACCGGTGCGGTTACCAAAGATGCTATCAAACCATCCCCTTCTGGATCACTGTCATTAGTAAGTACATTACCAGTGGAAGGCACATCTTCTGTCACGGCAATTGTATCTGGCAATGCTATTGGTGCATCATTCACCGCAGACACATTAAATATAACAGTAGCAGTATCACATAGCGATGGTGTTCCATTATCACAAACCTGGTAGCTCAAACTATCAGCACCATTAAGATTCCTGTTTGGCGTATAAGTAAAAGAACCATCAGCATTCAGTACTACCGTACCATTTACCGGTGCGGTTACCAAAGATGCTATCAAACCATCCCCTTCTGGATCACTGTCATTAGTAAGTATATTACCAGTGGCAGGCACATCTTCTGTCACGGCAATTGTATCTGGCAATGCTATTGGTGCATCATTTACGGCGGTTACATTAAATATAACAGTAGCAGTATCACACAACGATGGCGTGCCATTATCACACACCTGATAACTCAGGCTATCAGCACCATTAAAGTTCGTATTTGGCGTATAAGTAAAGCTGCCATCTGCATTCAATACTACCGTGCCATTTACCGGTGCAGTTACCAAAGATGCGGTCAAACCGTCCCCTTCTGGGTCACTATCGTTTGTCAGTACATTACTAGTGGCTGGTACATCCTCCATTACAGTAATGGTATCGGGTAAAGCTACGGGTGCATCATTCACCGCAGAAACATTGAATATTACAGTCGCAGTATCGCACAGTGATGGTGTACCATTGTCACAAACTTGATAGGTCAGACTGTCAGCACCGTTGAAATTCGCATTTGGAGTATAGGTGAAAGAGCCATCGGCATTCAATACTACTGTACCATTCACAGGTGCAGCTACCAAAGATGCAGTCAAACCATCCCCCTCAGGGTCACTGTCATTGGTAAGCACATTACCCGTAGCAGACACATCCTCCGTTACAGCTATTGTGTCAGGCAAAGCTACTGGTGCATCATTCACCGCAGTTACATTAAATATCACAGTAGCCGTATCACATAGCGATGGTGTTCCATTATCACAAACCTGGTAGCTCAAACTATCAGCCCCGTTAAAATTAACTGCAGACGTATAAGTAAAGGAACCATCAGCATTCAACACTACCGTACCATTTACAGGTGCTGTTACCAAAGATGCGGTCAAGCCGTCCCCTTCGGGATCACTATCATTCGTAAGCACATTACCAATAACAGGTACATCCTCAGTTACAGCTAGTGTATCAGGCAAAGCTACCGGCGCATCATTCACCGCAGACACATTAAATACAACAGTCGCGGTATCACAAAGAGATGGTGTACCATTATCACAAACCTGGTAAATCAAACTATCTACACCATTAAAGTTAACAGCAGGCGTATAAGTAAAGCTACCATCAGCATTCAACACCACCGTACCATTCACCGGTGCCGTCACCAAAGATGCAACTAACCCATCCCCCTCCGGATCACTATCATTAGTAAGCACATTACCTGTAGCTGGCACATCTTCCGTTACTGCAATCGTATCAGACACAGCTACCGGCGCATCATTAACTGCAGACACATTAAATATAACCGTAGCAGTATCGCACAGCGATGGTATGCCATTATCACAAACCTGGTAAATCAAACTATCAACACCAGTAAAATTAACAGCAGGCGTATAAGTCAGAGAACCATCAGTTGCCAGCACCGCCGTACCATGTAAAGGCTGGGCAACAACAGCTGCCGTCAAACCATCCCCTTCAGGATCACTATCGTTTGTGAGCACATTGCCAGTGGCAGGAACATCTTCCGTTACAGCAATCGTATCAGGCAAAGCTACCGGTGCATCATTCACCGGGGTTACAATGAACGAGATCAGCGCAGTATCACATAAACCTCCCGGATCGCAAATGCGGTAGGAGGCCCCATCCGGCCCATTATAGTCCCCGGCAGGTACATAGGTAAAGCTGCCATCTGTATTGAGGGTTAATGTACCATGCGCAGTATTGCTTACCAGGGAGGCTGTCAGTGCATCGCCATCCGGGTCGCTGTCATTGGTGAGCACATTACCAGTGGCGGTACTGTCTTCCGGTACGGCATATGCATTGCCTACCGCTATGGGTGCATCATTTACTGCATTCACCGTAATACGGGCTATACTGGTGTCGCACAAACCACCGGGGTCGCAGATAATATATATAAAGGAATCTATCCCGTTGAAGTCAGTCGCCGGTACGTACGTGAACGACTGATCCGCATTAAATGTAACGGTACCATGCTGGGTAGTGGTGAGCAGGCTTGCATTCAGCGCATCCCCATCCACATCACTGTCATTGACGGACACACCAGGGACAGGAACGCTCAACCCAATATCCTCATCTGTCTGATAGCTATCCGGTTGGGCAACCGGCGCATCGTTCACCGGCGTAATGATCAGCCGTATCCAGGCAGTATCACAACCACCATGTGTGTCACATACTTCATATTCCACACTGTCAATGCCATTGAAGTTAGCATTGGGCGTATAGGTATAAGTGCCGTCAGGGTTCTGTACATAAGTACCCTTGGTTGGGAAGTTGATCGGCCGGCCGTCGATGCTGTCGCCATCCGGATCTGTATCATTGATCAGGGCCACGCTGGTGGGGAAAGTCACCACGGTATCTTCAGGCAGTATAAACTCGTCGTCTACCGCAATGGGCCGGTCATTTACCGCATTAATGGTAAAGTGGATCAGCGCTGTATCACAGAGTCCCTGATCATCACATACATTATATACGGCACTATCGCTGCCATTATAGTTTTCTGCAGGCGTATAAGTAAAGCTGCCATTGGTATTCAGCACCAGTGTACCATGAGCCGGTGCAGTGGCTACAGATGCCTGTATCACATCATTATCCGTATTCCCATCATTGGCCAGCACACCTGGTGCAGTAATGGTCAGAGGCGTATCCTCATCCAACGTATAGCTATCGCTGTTGCCTACCGGGGCATCATTCACCGGGGTCACGTCAATGACCACCGTATCAATAGCACACTGGGTAACACCTGCGGTATCGCATACCTGGTAGGTGAACTGGTCCCGGCCATTGAAATCTGCATTGGGCGTATAGGTAAAGCTACCGTCGCTGTTCACTACTACAGTGCCATTTTGCGGCTGCTGATTGGCTGATGCTACCAGCGGGAATCCATCCGGATCCGTATCATTAGCCAGCAGGCCCGGTGCGGTAATGGTTAGCGGAGTATCTTCTGCCGTGGTGTAAGCATCGCGGGCCGGCTGAGGTGGATCCGGCACGGCGGTTACAATAAGCCTTACCACCGCTGTATCACAGGCGCCGGAAAGGTCACAGGCCTGGTACACTATACTATCTAATCCATTATAGTTAGCATTAGGTATATAAGAGAAGCTGCCATCAGTGTTCAGTGTAAAGCTGCCATTCAGCGCGCCGGTTACCAGTGTAGCTGCCAGCGCCTCTCCGTCCACATCCGCATCATTCCCCAATACACCCTGCGGGCCTACATTCAAAGGCGCATCTTCCTGTACCGTATATACATCATTGTTAGCCACAGGCGGATCATTCACCGGCAGCAGCTCTATAACTACCACGCCGGTATCACATAATCCGCCGGGGTCACATACCTGGTACTGGATACTATCCTTCCCATAGAAATTAGGTTCCGGCCGGTAAGTATAGGTGCCATTGGGGTTAGTGGTAACAGTACCTCTTGTCAGCTGGCCAATGGGCTGCCCGCTAAGCGAATCGCCATCCGGGTCTATATCATTCATCAGGATCACAGATGGCGGGAAGGTCAGCACTGTGTCTTCCGTACGAACGAAATAATCATTTACTGCAACAGGTGCGTCATTCACCGGCTGCACCGTGATCACCGCTATGGCTGTATCACAAGCCCCCGACAGATCACAGGCGCGGTAAGTAAAAGTATCTATACCATTAAAATTGTTATCGGGCCGGTAAGTGAATGAGCCGTTATTATTCAGCTGCAACGACCCCCTTGTGGGGTCTACCATCAAAGATATCAGGGGCTCATTATCTATATCCGTATCATTGATCAATACCCCGTTGGTGGAAGCTACCGTCAGCACATTATCTTCCAGTATCGTATACGCATCCGGGTTAGCTACAGGCGGGTCATTACGGGGCAGCAGGTTAATAATGATCTGGCCTGTATCGCATAAACCGTGGCCATCGCAAACCACATAATCAATACTATCCAATCCATTGTAGTTAGCTTCCGGATAATAGGTGTAAGTACCATCCGGGTTGCTGGTAAAGGTTCCTCTCGCTAATGAACCAATAGGATAGCCCGACAGGGTATCTCCATCCACATCAATATCATTGATCAGGGCTACACTAGGCGGGAAGGTAATGACGGTATCCTCACTCCGCACAAAATAGTCATCAACCGCAATAGGCGCATCATTTACCGGTGCAATATTCAGGGTTACCGTAGCAGGGGTGCATACGCCGGCCAGGTCGCAGGCCTGATAGGTAAAGCTATCGGAACCATTATAATTCAGGTTAGGACGATAAGTAAAGGAACCATCGCTGTTAAAGGTAAGATTACCATGTGCAGTGGTGGACACTATACTGGCTACCATTGCTTCCTGATCAGGATCGTAATCATTATTCAGCACACCGGTAACTGCCGGAACGGTTAGCACATTATCTTCACTTAGCTGGTACTGGTCATTAGCTGTCACCGGTGCATCATCCACAGCATTTACTGTAATAGTTACCGTGGCCGTATCGCACAAGCCACCGGTATCGCAGGCCTGGTAAGTAAATACATCGGTACCATTAAAGTTAGTGGATGGTGTATAAGTATAACTACCATCAGCGGCCAGTACTACATTTCCACCGGCAGCAACGGTCACCAGCGTAGCTGTTAACGGATTATTTTCCGGATCAGTATCGTTCGTGAGCACATTACCGGCTAGCGGAGTATCTTCATTAGTGGTACCGCTGTCATTTACTGCCAGCGGTGCATCATTCACCGGTGTTACGGTAATGGTTACCGTAACGGCTACACAGGCCTGGTTAGCGTCACAGGCATTATAGGTAAACTGGTCTGTACCATTAAAATTAGGATTAGGCTGGTAAGTAAAGCTGCCATCCGCCTGCAGGATCACCGTACCATTAGCGGCCGGCGTGAGTAAATTGGCATGCAGCACAGTGCCGGCATCCGGATCCGTATCATTAGCCAGCACACCGGGTGCAGTTATAGTCAGCAGCTGATCTTCATTTACAGTATAGGTATCGGGATTACCCACAGGCGGATCATTCTCTTCTCCAACATTAACAATAAGCCATGCCGTATCGCAGGCGCCGGAGGGATCGCATACCCGGTAGCTGGCACTATCCAGCCCGTTAAAGTTTGCAATAGGATTATAGGTGAAAGTACCATCCGCATTAAAGGTCAGCGCGCCATTGCTGGTAGTGGTTAATAAGGTAAAGGTCAGCGGATCGCCATCCGGATCATCATCATTATCTGATACATCGCCCGTTACGTTAACATCTTCCGATGTATTCAGCTGGTCATTGCGGGCTATCACCGTATCATTCACCGGTGTAATGGTAAGGTAAGCAGTATCTGTTACACAGGATCCGGCAGCATCGCATACCTTATAAATAAACAGGTCGGTACCGTTATAATTATTATTGGACAGATAAGTAAAGCTACCATCTGCATTCAGCGTAAGTGTGCCGTTCTGCGGCCCCTGCTGCAGGCTGGCGATCAGCGGGTCGCCATCGGGATCAGTATCATTGGCCAGCACCCCGTTAGCAGCAGTGATAGTTAGCTGCGTATCTTCCGCCGTGGTATAATTATCCGCCACTGTTACCGGTGCATCATTTACAGCCGTTACTACTATACGTGCTATCCCATTGCTGCAGGCATTGGAGGCATCGCATACGCGGTACACAAAGCTATCCACCCCATTGTAATTAGCATTCGGGGTGTACACAAAGCTGCCATCGGCATTAAAGGTTAAGGTGCCATTAGCCGGCTGGGTAACAATTGCGCTTAAGGTCATGGCGTCGCCATCCGGATCCTGGTCGTTCAGTAAAGGTCCAGGAGCACCTACTGTCAAAGTACCGTCTTCCGAAACAGAATAGTTGTCGTCTGTAGTGCGTGGTGCATCGTTCACCGCAGTAATAGTAAGACTTACTACAGCGGTGTCACAGGCAGATGGCACATTGTTATCACATACATTATATACAAATAAATCGGAGCCATTATAGTCTGCTGCCGGCGTATAGGTAAAGCTGCCATCGGCATTCGTTGTAACAGCACCATGCAGGGGCTGACGGTAAATACCGGTTACCTGTAAAGGATTACCATCTGCATCAGTATCGTTGCTCAATAATCCCGGTGCAGTAATGGTGAGCGGGGTATCTTCCGCCAGAGTGTACGTATCATCAGCACCATTAGGCACATCGTTCACCGCAGCTATATTAATAGTTACGGTATCTGTGGTGCACAGTGCCGGCGTGCCATTATCACAAGCCTGGTAAGCGAAAGTAACCACGCCGTTATAGTCCTGTGCAGGGGTATACACAAAAGAGCCATTGGCATTCAGTACCAGTGTGCCGCTTGCCGGCGGTGTTACCACGCTGGCGGTAAGCGGGCTGCCTTCCTTATCCACATCATTGAACAGCACACCGGCTGCAGGTATATTCAGCACATTATCTTCTGCAATGTTATATACATCTTTACCGGTCACCGGCGCATCGTTCACCGGTGTGATGGTAAACTTCAGGGTAGCAGTATCGCAGCCACCACTTCCATCACAGGCCAGGTAGGTAAGGCTGTCTGCCCCATTGTAATCAGCGCCGGGTGTATACAGGAAGCTGCCATTAGCATTCAGGGTAATACGGCCATTGGCAGGTGCGGTAAGCAAGGTGGCAGTAAGCGCATCGCCATCCGGGTCCGTATCATTAGACAATACACCAGGTGCATTTATGGTAAGCGGAACATCTTCGTTCAGCGTATAAGTATCATCAACAGCCAGCGGCCGGTCATTTACCGCCTGTATGCCCAGGCCCACCCTGCCCGTATCGCAGGCGCCGGAAGGATCGCACACCCTGTACACAAAAGTATCTGTACCATTATAATCAGGGGCCGGAGTATACGTGAATCCGCCGTTAGCATTCAGCACCAGGGTACCATGCGCCGGATTGGTAACTACAGCTACCGTGAGCGGGTCGCCATCCGGATCCCTTGCATTAAACAGGATACCCGGCGGATTTACCGTCAAGGGTACATCTTCTGTTACATTATAAGAAGGCGTGCCGGCTATGGGCCGGTCATTTACAGCGGCTACATTCAATGTTACGCTGGCGGTATCGCAGCCGCCATTACCATCGCACAGGCGATAGGTAAAGCCGTCGGTGCCATTATAGTTCTGGTTAGGCGTATAGGTAAAGCTGCCATTAGGACTAAATACCAGCACCCCGTTAGCCGGTTGTGTGATCAGGGAAGCTGTGAGCACATCGCCGTCCGGATCCGTATCATTGGCAAGCACACCCGGGGCAGCAATGCTCAGCGGCGAATCTTCTGTGGCATTGTAAGTGTCATCCCCACCGGCTGGCAGGTCGTTCACCGCTGTTACATTAATAGTGGCGGTAGCAGTATCGCACAGCTGCGGAGTGCCGTTATCGCATACACTGAATGTAAAAGTAACGGTACCATTAAAGTTAGCTGCAGGCGTATAAGTGAAGCTGCCATTAGCATTCACCGTTACGGTTCCGCTGGCAGGCCCGGTTACCAGGGCCGTAGTTAAAGTGCCGCCTTCCAGGTCAGTACTGTTACCCAGCAGGCCGGGAGCCGCAATAGTAAGCGGCGCATCTTCTGTACCGGTAAAGCTTACATTACCGGCATCCGGCGCATCATTTACGGGAGCTACGGTAATATTCACCGTACCGGTGCTGCAGGCGCCTTCGGGATCACATACCCGGTAGGTAAAGGCATCGGCACCATTATAATTGGCCGCCGGCGTGTATATAAAGCCGCCATTGGCGTTCAGGGTAAGCGTGCCATGTGTTACGTTTTGCACCAGCGTTGCGGTAAGCGGGCTGCCTTCAGGATCGCTGTCATTAGACAGCACGCCGGGTGCAGCTACATTCAGTGTTACATCTTCATTTACAGTATAGGTATCGTTCACGGCTACGGCCGTGTCATTTACCGGCCTTACGGTAATGATCACTTCAGCAGTATCACAGAGCTGCGGGGTACCGTTGTCGCATACACGATAAGTGAACTGGTCTACCCCATTGAAGTTGCCTGCTGGCGTATAGGTAAAGCTGCCATTGGCATTCAGGGTAAGGGTGCCATTGGCTGGCCCGCCTATTACACTGGCGCTAAGTGCATCGCCATCTACATCAGGATCGTTCTGCAAAACACCGGCAGCTGCTATTGTAAGTGGAACGTCCTCATTGGTGCTATAGGCATCATTACCGGCCACCGGTGCATCATTTACATTATTTACCGTGATGTTAACCGTGGCCGTATCACAGGTGCCGCTACCATCGCAGGCGGCATAGGTAAAGGAAACAGGCCCGTTAAAGTTAGCAGCCGGCGTGTATGCAAAGCTGCCGTTGCCATTCAGGGTAAGGGTGCCGCTGGCCGGCGCAGTAATAATGCTCGCGGTAAGCGGGTCGCCATCCGCGTCTGTATCATTGGAAAGTACGCCGGCTGCAGGTACGGTCAGCGTGGCATCTTCATTCATGGCATAACTATCATCCGTTGCAACAGGCGGCACGTTCTGATTACCCACTACCAGTGTTACGGCAGCAGTATCGCAGGCGCCGGAAGCATCACATACACGATAGGTGAAGGTGGCATTGCCAAAGAAGCCAGGTGGTGGTGTGTAGGTTAAAGCACCATTGCCATTCAGCACCAGGGTACCGGTGCTTACCGGGGTTACTACAACGGCGGTCAGCGCATCGCCATCCACATCCACATCATTAGCCAGCACACCGAGAGCAGCTATGTTAGTAGTGATATTCCTTACCACATTGATCTGGTCGTCACCGGCCACCGGCAGATCATTTACAGGCCTTATGGTGAGGGATACGGTAGCCGTATTGGATACGGCGCCCAGATTATCCTGCATGGTATAGCTGAATACATCATTCCCATTATAATCTGCAGCAGGTGTATACGTTACCACGCCGGCGGCAGATACGCTTACCGTGCCATGCGCCGGCTGATTCACAATAGTTACAGTGGCTGCATTCAGGCTGCCATCAGCGTCGGCATCGTTCGAAAGTACATTAATGCCCACGGCCACATCTTCATTGGTGGCAGCGGCATCATTGGCAGCTGTGGGCGGCGCATTTACTATGATCTGTACGTCGTCTGTACTGCTGGCGCAGGGCGCATTGCTGATGGTCCAGCGGAAAATATAGGTGCCGGGCACCAGGCCGGTTATACTGGTAGTGGCTAATGCCGGGTTTACAATAGTGGCTGTGTTAGGACCGGATACCTGTGTCCAGGCGCCGGTGCCGCTGGTGGGCGTATTACCATTCAGCTGCAGCTGCCGCGCATTGGTAGGTCCCTGATCGGCACCTGCATTGGCTGCCGTGGTGGGCGGCGTTACCGTGATCTGTATAATATTGCTTGTGCTGCTGCTACAGCCGCTGGATGTAACGGTTCTGCGATAGCTGGTATTTTGAGTAAGCGCCGGTGGCGTATAGCTTTGACCGTTATTAGTGCCGGCAGCGGCTGTAAAAGCGCCGCCGGTGCTGCTTTCCCATAAATAAGTGTAGGTACCGTTACCGCCGGTAGGTACGCTGCCGGTAAGGGTAGCCGGGGTGCTGCCGCTGCATATTGTTTGTGCGCTACCAATGGTATTGTTGTCAACACCCGCCAGCACCGTAATCGTAAGCACATTGGAAACAGCATCAGCACAGTTACTGGAGCGCGTTATACGGCGGTAGTAAGTAGTTTGGGATAAAACGCCGGCATCATAAACGGCGCCGGTAGCGCCGGTGATATCTGTAAACCCACTGCTGGTGCTGGTAGTAGAATTTTGCCATTGATAGGTGTAAGTACCGCTGCCACCGGTAGGCGCTGTGGTAACAGTAAAAGCTGCAGGGTCGCCGCTGCCGCAGAAACTTTGCGCGCCGGCAATTACACCGGCCGTTAAAGTGGGATTTACCGTTACCGTTAATACATTGCTGATAGCATCTGCACATACGCCCGAACGGGTAATACGGCGGTAATAAGTGTTTTGTGTAATGGCAGGGGCGTCATAGGTAGCTGCTGTGGCGCCGCTGATATCTGCAAATCCGGTGGATGCACTGGTGGTAGAGCTTTGCCATTGATAAGTATAAGTACCGCTACCGCCGGCAGGCGCAGCAGTAACTGTAAAAGCTGCAGGATCGCCAGACACGCAAAATTCCTGGCTGGCGGCAATAGCGCCCGATGTAAGTGCAGGCGTTACCGTTATAGTTACCACATTGCTGGTGCTGGCCGCGGTACAGGTACCGGAAGTTACCTGGCGGCGGTAATAGGTGGTTGCAGCTGTAGACGGCGGATCGTATGACTGGCCGGTAGCACCGGTGATGTTAGTCCAGGTGCTGTTATCCGGGCTGCTTTGCCATTGATAGGTAAAAGTGCCGCTGCCGCCGGAAGGCGCAGCACCGGTGATCACAGCGGCGTCGCCGGTAGCACAAAAAGCAGTAGTGGCCGGCGCTGTAATAGTATTGCCCGTAACAGCCGCCTGTATAGTAATGGTTACCACATTGCTGGTGCTGGGGGTTGTACAGCTGCCGGAAGTTATCAGCCGGCGGAAATAAGTAGTAGCGCTTAACGCAGCAGGGTCATAGCTGGCTGAAGTAGCGCCGGTGATATCTGTAAATGTGATATTATCGGCAGACTGCTGCCATTGATACACATAAGTGCCGGAACCGCCGGTGGGTGTAGCGCCAGTGATCACTGCGGGATCGCCGCTGCCACAGAACGTATTGGTAGCAGGTGCTGTAATAGTATTACCGGCCAGCGCCGCCTGCACGGTAACCTGCACATCGCTGGTGCTGGCGGCACAGGTGCCGTTGGTAATGGTATAACGGAATACATAAGCACCGGCAGTTAAGCTGGTAACGGTAGTGGTAGCAGCAGCGGGACTGGTAATAACAGGCGTATTAGGCCCGCTTACGAATGTCCAGGCGCCGGTACCGGTAGTGGGCGTATTGCCGGTGAGCGTAGTGGATGTAGCCGCGCATAATACCTGCGCCGTACCTGCATTTGCCGTGGTAGGTACCTGGTAAATAGTGGTTGCATCAGTCTTAATATTATTACACCCCGTACCGGAAGGCGCAGCATCACACTCCACCTGCGGATCTGTAGGCGGGGATGCATCCGGATTGGTAGCATCGGGGTCCGTAACATCTGTTGGGCGCATTACTGCAGAGGTAACAGATAAGCTGCCCCCGCCGGGGAAAGAAGCCACCGTACCGGTGATAGTAAAAGTGATCACCGCTGCGTTGTTCATGCTCAGCGTAGCGGAATATTGCGTAGCGCCTGTACTGGCGCCTGACACACTGGCTGTACCAGTGGTAACTGCGCTGCTTACGGATACGTTTGTAAGCGCCGTGGGATAAGTAAACGTATAAGCGGCGCCGGTAACATTGCCGGGGCCATTATTACGCACCGCTACCGTATATGTAACAGTACCGCCTACACACAAAGAAGCTGGTGTTTTGTTAATGCTTACTGTTTCCAGGTCTGCCTCTCTCAGCACAATGTTGAGCGTGGTGGCAGCAGGCGCGCTTTGCAGATAAGCCCATGTATCCAGGCCATTCTCATTACCAAAATCAGTTCCGCTATATGCGGTTGAGCCCCACTTATGGCCGTTGGTGGCGCTGGAAACGCCGGTGGTAGTGTTCTTCACCGGATTGGAAGCCGTACCGGTATTAATGATCCCTGTATCGTCCCAATACACGGTATTATCACCGGCGCCGCTGCCATTGGTGCGGGTGATGATAATACCATTGGGATTATTCTCCACGTCAATAAAAGGGAAATGTACCTCTCCACTGAATAGCAGCACCCTTGTGTTATAGTTCTTGCTGCCTAATAATACCTTGGCGCCGGCGCCATTGGTGCCATCCCAGTAAACGCTGTTGGTTCCTGCAACGGCGGTACCGGTTAATCTTTTATCTGTAGCATCCGTATAAACACCGTTGCCGTCAATATCAATATCCACCGCATAGTTAGCGGCGCTGTTAGAGGTAAAGCTGATGGTGCCACCGGCAGGATTGGTACCAGCGGTATTGGGGGTACCTTCTATCCCCGTGAAGGTAATGTTGGACGCTGTAATAACAGGCGCCGGGTTTAGTAACCATACCGTACCACTGACCGAGGGAGCGCTGGCAGGCAGGTCTGTGGCTGGTGTGTTAAAAAATATCTTGTGGGTAATATCTGTTTCTGTATCCGCCGTGCGGGGGTCTTTCAGGTTCAGGGCATTCAGGTCGTCAATACTTTTATAGGTAGGGGAGCCATCTGCCTTGCGGAAGCCCTTATTGTTGGCCAGGAAAGAAAAACCGTAACCGGCCTGCCCGTTGTTATCTACGGTGTAAATGTAACCGTCTTTGGTTAATACGTTAAATACGGGTTCAAAGGTAGAGGTGGCAGCGCCCAGGTTAGCGGTAAAAATATTGGTGAATACACGTCCTTTAATAAAGGTATTGGAAGTGTTACGTACGCTTACATCAAAAGCAGCAATATAACAGGAGTTGGTGGGTTGTGTCCAGTTGGCGGATGACAGTATAGGGGTAGGATTGGATGTATTGGTGGCATTTGGCGGTACAAAGTCTATTTCCCAAACACCGCCCTGCCCGGCGGCCACCGTTACAATATATGGCGTATAACCGCCGTCCAGCAAGCTTACGGAAGGGCCCACCACTTCCTGCGAACGGCTGTTGATACGGCCGGTTAGCGTAGTGCTGCCCGACGTATAGGTGGCGCCGTTAGGCGCCCGTAAGTGAATAGTGCCGTTACCGGTACCCTGCGCGCTGGAACCTACATAAATACGGTCGCCCACATTTACATACACCTTCATGGTTCCCAGTGTAGGAAAGGGGTTCAGTGAGCTGCTGGTAGAAGTAGAATTCAGGTACGCACGGTAGCCGCCACTCTGGTTCAGCTCCTTACTTCCTTCTGCAAAAAGTAAGGGGCATGAGAGTAGCATTGCAGCCAAAAGGACACAGTAGATCGTCAGCGTTCTGAGAACGCCGGGTGCGTAAAAAATCATCATCCGCCAGACAGAATAATTTACATTCTCATCAGTTAAGAAAAAAGGAAGTACATCGACTAAGAACAGTGTTGTTAGTAGACAACTCTAAGGCGGCGCAAGGTTATGAAACTAGAGCTCACAGAGCGTATAGGAGAAAATAGTACGAGGAATTATGTGATGCTTTTGGTTATTCGGTCTTCATCGGGTCTTCAGCTCAATAAGGATTTCGTTCTTTAACCAAATGTAAAAAAAAAGATTTTAAGTCTGTGCAAAATTTGTTAAAATTTTCATAAAGCCAATAACAATATATTAACTTAAAACCGGCTCCCAGCCTTGGTTAACGCTTTCAACGGCAGAGCCTGACATAAAATGCCAGGCTCTGCTAACGGGCGGGACTATATGAAATTAATAATGAAGAATGAATAACTAATAATTATGGCGGAAGTACTTCAGGTAATGTTATGTATATCAACTGTATTTTAAATTGTAGTGTACATTTTATGTGTACTAACTACATTCACGATTGTTAATTATTCATTATTAATTATTACTGTTCGACTACTGCTTTTAAATTCGCTAAGCTTGTTTCCAGATCGCGGCCCAGCATTCCTTCAAGATTCATTAACAGCAACATAATGTTCATGGGGTATTTCATGCTGCTGCTGAAGCTCCACGTTACTTTCGTCTGATCCTCTGCCAGTGCAGTGGTATTTATATGGCCGAAAGCCACACCCTCAAAGGGTCTTACAAAACGCAGCTCCAGGTCTATGCGCTCCCCGTCTGTTATACTTATTATTTCCTGCTCGCCTTTGCCAACATTCTTTACCTTACTATCCCAGGCGTAAATAAACCCTGCATTCCCATCGGTACCGGTATACGTTTTTATTGCACCGGGATCGGCCATAGACCATTTGTTGTAGTTGTCCTGGTTCTTAATGAAACGGATGTAATTGAAAACCGTTTGTTTAGGCCGGCGGATAATGATCTCCCGCATAACCGTGTAACTCTTTTTACTGAAAAGTGCCACGATCAGCAGCAGCACTACCAGCGCAACAATAATAAGGACGATGGTGAGTAAGATATTCATGGCTGTAGGCTAAGAATGTGGCTGAATATTAAAAACCGGTTTCCCTGGTCTTATGAAAATAGATGTAAGACACGGTGAGGATGCCTAAACCTATCAGTGGCATAATACCCATTGCCGGCCCTACTACAACAATGTTGGCAATCATGGCAGAGATGAGTGAAATACCAAATCCAACATACGCCCATTCTTTAAAACGTGCAGGGATCATAGGCAGTATCAGCAGAATGCCGCCGATGATCTTACCAATACTTAATTCCACGCCAAAGTATGCGGGAAAGCCCATGGCACGGATGCCTTCTTTTGCCATAGGTGAATTGAACCAGATAGCGGCCGGTACGGAATCCAGCAATACAAATAAGGAAGTGAAGATCCAGTAGATCACTTTGTCTTTACGGATACTTTTTGCTTTTGTGGTGGCTGTTAAAGTTGTCATGTTAGTATGTTTTAAAAGTTTAAAAATTTTCGTTTGGTTTGATGATGTAAAACTACTTTACCGGCTGAAATCAGAAGGTCTGTGAATACGACATTGTAAGGGGGAGATCACGACATTCCATTTTACCCCCTAAATTGTTATATTTGTATAAGCCTATTCTGAACTAAAATGCAATTCCAACAGATCCCACCTCCCGATCATCTGAAAGCCTATATACGTACGTTCTGGGCCCTGGAAAGCGATACGGCTGATGATACTGCCAAATCGTTCCGGACCATAGCGGATGGCTGTCCCGGGCTGCTGTTCCAGCAACCGGAAAGGGGTGTTATATACCAGAATGATAAGCAGCTGCCTAACATTATTTTATACGGACAGGCTACTACGCATGCGGCACTTAGCCTGAAAGGGCAGTTCAGCACCATCGGCATTTTCTTTCAGCCGAATGCATTAAACGCCATATTCGGGTTGAATGCAGAAGCGTTAACAGATACCTGTTTAAACCTGGACGAGCTGGCAGGCGAACATGGTTTTTCCCTGCTTAACCAGGTTTCCAATGCAGCAGGTATCTATGGCCAGGTTGAGGTTATCTGCTCTTACATTACTACGTTGCTCCGCAGGCAAAACCGGGATGCGGATAATGCCATGCAGTTTGCGCTGTCCAGCATCATCCAGTCAAAAGGCAGTGTGTCGCTCATTACTTTACGGGAAACATTACAGCTGTCCGAAAGAAGTTTTGAACGTAAGTTCAAACAGCATGTGGGCATACCGCCCAAGCTGTTCTCGCGCATTGCGCGTTTCCAGGCATCGCTGGAACAGCTGAAGCGCAACCGGTTTGATAAGCTGTCTGATATTGCTTTTGAAAATGATTATGCGGATCAGTCGCACTTTATCCGCTCCTTTAAAGAGTTTGCAGGCTGCTCTCCTTTCCAGTACCAGAAACTGGGGCCGGAAGTGATTGATAATTTAACGGAGCTACTCTTGTAATCATCCAGCAGTATATATTTAAATGCCCGGTGATCCTGACGGATACCGGGCATTTTATGTAAAGGGATGATAAGCGGGGCTATTCAGAGCGCAGGCTTTTTATGGGATTGGCCAAAGCTGCTTTTACAGACTGGAAACTAATAGTACCCAGTGCAATGGCCACGGCCAGCACACCCGCCATTATAAACACCCACCACTGAATGCTGATACGGTAGCTGTATTGTTGCAGCCAGCTGCTCATGATCCACCAGGTTACCGGGAATGCAATTACAGCGGCCACGATCACCAGCCGTAAAAAGTCTTTGGATAAAAGGCGGGTAATATTAAATACGCTGGCGCCCAGCACTTTGCGGACGCCTATTTCCTTGGTCCGGCGTTCTGCTGTATAAGCGGCTAATCCAAATAATCCCAGGCAGGAGATCAGGATGGCTAATACTGCAAATACTCTGGACAGCTTGCTGATCAGCATTTCACTCATAAACATATCATTGAACTGCTCATTCACAAAGCCATACTCAAAAGGAAAATCGGGATTATCTTTTTTCATTACGCCGGCAATTTTGTCCAGCGCAGCTTCTGTATCACTTTGCTGTTTAATGCGTACATACATTAACGTGGTAAACTGGGGCAGGCAGAAAAACACTACCGGATCGGGCTTACCATACATATTGCCATATACATAATCTTTTATCACACCTACTACGCGCAGGTTAAAAGTTTGGTCGGGCTTGTCACCTGGCATTAACATGGTTTTGCCAATGGCGCTGCCTTCTCCAAGGAGCCTGCCCATGGACTCCGTTACCAGTATGTTGAAGTATTTGATGGTAGAATCCTTAGGTCCAAAACCGGGGTTCATTTCCACTACATCTGAAGGTTTAAAGTCCCTGCCCTCAACCAGCTGCATACCTGCTACATTTACATATTCCGGGCTTACTACTCTTTGTGATACCAGGATCTGGCTGCCCGGTGGTTTACCCGGCCAGTCAATACCGGTAGTATTATTACCACTATAAATGGTTTCATGATCGGCCAGGGAAGCATTGGCTACTGCGCCTGTGTTTAACAGGTCCTGTTTAATTGCGGGAAAGTGCTCGAGCATATCACCCTGTAAATTCATCTGGATCAGGTTATCCTTATTAAAACCCAGGTTACGGTATTTTACATGCTGGATCTGCTGGTAAATGATAATAGTGCCAATGATCAGCATAATAGACATGGTGAACTGCATTACCACCAACCCTTTGCGAATGAAGGCGGCACTGCCTGTTTTGGCCTGCAATCCTTTTAATACTGCTACAGGGTTAAATGAGGATAAGTAAAACGACGGATAACTGCCTGCCACTACTCCGCATACCAGGGCAATACCCAGTAATGCTGTTATGTGTAAAGGCCGCAGCAGCCCTAATACCATCTCTTTTTGCACCAGCGTATTAAATGCAGGTAAGAACAGCGCCATGATCAACACCGCTGTTATTGCTGCTATAAAGGCCATTGCCAGGGCTTCACACATAAACTGCAGCACCAGCCCACCTTTACCTACGCCCAGCACCTTGCGTACACCCACTTCCCGGGCACGCTTTTCACTGCGGGCAGTAGCCAGGTTCATGAAATTAATACAGGCAATCAACAAAATGATCCAGGCAATAGTGGTGAACAGGCGTACATACATAATACGGCCGCTGCCAGTGGGCTTGCCGTTCCGGAACTCACTGTACAGCCGCCAGTATTGCATATTGAATAAAAAGGGATGCGTGATGGCATCCGGTACTTTTTGTTTTATATAATTATACAGCAGCTTATCTACAGATGCAGCCGCTACGCCGGGTTTTAATTCTACAAAGGTTGTAAGGCAGCTATTGTCCCAGGTCTGTGCCCAGGGACTTTTGCGGTAATAGATCTCAAACGGAGCTATCCACTCAAACCGCAGCGTGGAATTGGCAGGCAGGTCTTTCAGCACACCAGTGATCACATAATCCTGCTCCCGGTTCACCCGCACGGTTTTGCCCAGTGCATTTTTTTCTGTTCCAAAAAATTTACGCGCTGTTTTTTCTGTGATCACCAAAGAATAGAGCTGCGCAAAAGCGGTTTTGGGATTGCCCTGTACAAAAGGCAGGGTAAACATATCAAACAACGAAGCTTCTGCATACCGGCCGGTAGCATACAATGGCTTATCGCCAATAGTGAACAGCAGGCTGGCCCCTTCCTCAGTATACCTGCAGGTATTGGCAATACCGGGCAGCTCCGCTTTCATGGCGGGCCCCATTACACCGGGGGTGGAAGTATGGGTGCTTATTCCATTGTCCATATCGGAGTTCACCTTGGTAATGTACAGCCGGTCCTGTTTTACATGGAAGTTATCAAAGGTCATTTCATCTTCCACCCATAAAAAGATCAGTCCTGCGCAGGCCATACCTATTGCCAGCCCAAAGATGTTCAGGAAGCTGTAGGTCTTATTTTTCCAGAGGCTGCGCGTGGTGGTTTTGAAATAGGTGGCGAACATAACTATTGGTTTGATCCGGATGACAGCACCAAGAAAATGCCATCTTCCCATTTACCTAAAAACCAATCACTTGAAGATATGGATATACAGCAAACTGTCCGTTTGTAATAAGGGGTATGTCCGATAGTGAACAGTTTAAAACGGCACATTGCCGGCTTAGTCAACACCCTGCATGAAGGAATTAAACGCCTTTATAAATTTTTGTTGTGTTTCCTTTGGGATATCGTTATAAAAAGCCACCTGGAAATCCCTTTCCAGGGCTGCATTGGTAGTATTGGGCACCTGGATGTTCCGCGAATGCACGATGCCTATTAACTGATCTTTTTCAAATACCAGCTGTATGCGCATTAAAGGCGAAGGGTCATCGATCCAGTTCTCATAATTGAAATAGGTAATGAACGGCGGCATGCGGTCATCTTTCTCCAGCTCAAAGTTGCTGATAAAAGGCCGCAGACTTTTAAGGGAACGGTCTGTTATTTTGCTTAAATAATCTTCAAGTTCATTTTCTATAATGGATTCAGGGTACAGGTTATCCTTATAGGTATAGCCGGTCAGCTCGGCCCAGGTTTTCCTGGTATTGGTGCTGGTGCTAACCGGTATGTCTTTTAATATTTCACCCACTACCTTACCATCTACTATGATCTTGTGCCCTTTACGGAGGGTATCTGTACCGTAGGCGTCATTCGGCAGCTCGGTGAGCAGCCCGATATTATACCAGCCATTTTTACCTTCCGTGCTGTTGACCAGGGTATGATCGTTTAACGAAAAGATCACTGCCCCATTGGCGCTGCTGCGGATATTGGCAGGGCCGTTTATTCTTTCACCGATCATAGGGCCAGTGAAGGCGGAGGGTTTTTCTTTTGTTACCGGTGCTGGAGTAGTATGGGTAGAATCTGATTGATCATTGGTATTTGTAGAGGTGTTACAGCCGGCCGCCAGGATAATGATGATAAAAAGTGTATGGATATGCTTCATGCTGGTACGTAGGATTTTGGAGCGAAAGTTAGCAAAAACTGGACCCGGATTGTGGGTTTATTTTGTACTTTCAAAATTCAAGCTCCTTTATATGAATCTGCTGGAGAAAATAAGATCCCTTTTCCGCAAATCAAGCCCGGTTGCCCCGGTTACAACAACAAGGGGGAAGCCAATATATGACCTGAATACCTATATTGTCCTTCACCTGAAAGAGACTGCAGAAACGGGCCAAAAATTCATACCCCGGTATGGGAACGATTTTAACGCTTTCTTTTATCAAGCTCAGATAGCACGCATTTTAAAAACGGAGATCATAGCCATGTTATACCAGGATAAAAAAATTCATGCCTTCCTGGAAGATGATCACTGGCATGAGAAAAACCCGCTTAACTTTCCGGGTCCTTTTTATACAGGAAAAACTGATACCCTGGGAACCGGCTACGCGGAGGCGCCGTTCAATGTGCTCTTTGATGCTGATGCCTGCGAATATGTATTCCGGCAACCCCGTAATTTTGCGGATCTTATATGTGTAATGGACGCGGCAGCGATGGACGTATTCGGTGGCTACTCCTGCAATGGCAATCAGCACTGGACTTACGAAAAGTGTAAAGAATGGTGGCGGCAAAAGCCAGAGTGGATCCGGCAATTACAACACCCGGAAATGCAGAAAGCAAATGCCGGCAAGGAGCAACTTTATATTGAATACCTTGAAACTACCGCAGAAACAGACCTGAGAAAATATTGTTATTTCCTGGAACATCAGCATTACCCAACGGACGAAAGTACAAAGCTGCCTCCCCTTTGATGTCCTCACAAAAACAATGGGAACAATTAAGCGGCATACGCCACCTAACCATTCCCATTTTTTCACTATGTATTAATCTCCGCCTACGGTTACAGCGGTACGTTAAAATGCGTATAAGTAGTAAAACCTAAGAACGTATTATCATTCGGTATGCTCAGCGGGTCCTGCAAATTCCTCAAATATTCCAGGTTGCTGGTTTTGTAATAATTGTATGCTACCTCTGTACCCGGGAATACCGGGCTGGATGTAGTACAATAGTTACAGCCAGTGCTGCGGTTATAAGCCGCGCGCATAAAGTTATAGCCCAGGCTTATCAGGTTTGAGTTGTAGGTGTAAATACCATTATCCCCCTGAATGCGCGCCAGCTCTGCACCATAGGCAAAAGCCGTTAAAGAGTACTGGAAGTGTACACAATCCTGGCGGTCGCACAGCTCAGGAATAGAACCATCTGATTTAACAATAATAGGCAGGTACTTCACCAGGTCGTTATAACCATTCTGGTATACCGTAACGCTGTTCAGGAAAATGCCAATAGCCATTTTTGCATAGGCGGCTGAAGCGTTCCAGTTATTGTTGTAAACCGGGCATTTGTTGATATAGTTATTCTTCACATTGTTCAGGTAGTTAGAGAACTGCGCAATGTCGGCATCAGACCAGCCGGAAGATTTGCCGAAGGGTTTATAATAGCGGATGATCTCTGCTGCGGCTACAAAGCTGGGCGTTGTCCACGAGGCTTCCAGCGCCGGCTGCAGGGCATTGGTGCTGGAATTTAACAAGGCATAGTTCTTAAATGTGTAAGACCAGCCGTTTAAGATCTGGATAGCCTGTTTAGCATAGGTATCGGTACCTGTTTTAGCCCAGCGTAGCGCTAACCCATATACTAATTCGGCATCGCGCCGGATCTGGCTTTTTGAGGGCGATGTAGCCCCATTGGAACCTACTACTACTGTGGCGTAGAAAGAGGTAGGCACGGTTTGACCGTTAACGTAGTCCAGCACTTTCTGGTAAGACGCTAAACGGGCAGCATCGCCGCCATTGGCCTGGCCGCCGATATAATCCAGGCTGGCCTGTGTGTTTAATACGCCGGGGTGCACGAAAGAAGTAATAGCCGGAGCAGCCAGCGCCACAGGGCTTACCTCCATTTTGTCGATCGTATCTTTACTGGCAGCTCCCTGTTTGGTACAGCTGTACAGGGTAGATACAGACAATAGCAGGCCGATGCCCAGCAAGCGGGAATTCATGTGTTTCATCATAAGAAAAAAAGGGATTTTGTGTGGTTAGAGGATTTGGTTTTGGTTTAAAGAATGATCTAATACGGATATGGCTATGCGATGACGTGATTGCTAAAAACAGTACAATTAAAAAATCGTGGAATTCTACACAGTGCGCTCGTAATACAGCTAAATTAATAAACCAACTCAATATTTACAAATATTTTTAATTGCAATCGTTTGTGGATAGATAAAATCAAATATTTGCGTCTTTATATGAATATTTGAAAATCAAATATTACAGTAATTTCCCTGCGATAGTCCCGCAGTTAAAAGTCCATTCCGATTTTTTTTATCTTACAGGCTGCGTTATTTTTTAAACCTGATCTGATATTGTAGTTATGAAAGTTTTAGTTACCGGAAGCGCTGGTCACCTGGGCGAAGCGCTGGTGCGCACCCTGCGGGACATGCAGTATGAAGTGATTAGCCTGGACATACTGGCCTCCCCTTTTACTACGCATACCGGTTCTATTGTGGACCGTGATTTCGTAAAAAACTGTATGCAGGGCGTACAAACTGTTTTCCATACCGCTACCCTGCATAAGCCACATGTAGGAACCCACAGCCTGCAGCAATTCATTGATACCAACATTACAGGTACGCTCAATCTCTTACAGGAATCTGTTGCCGCGGGGGTGGAAAGTTTTCTGTTCACCAGCACCACCAGTGTTTTTGGCGATGCGCTGGTACCACCGGCAGGTGAGCCTGCCGCCTGGATAACGGAAACGGTTACACCGGTTCCTAAAAATATTTATGGCGTTACCAAAGCTGCTGCAGAAGATCTTTGCCAGCTATTTTACCGCAACCATAAGCTGCCCTGCCTGGTGCTGCGTACCTCCCGCTTTTTCCCGGAAGAAGATGATCACAAAGGCATGCGCGATGCTTATGCCGATGCTAACCTGAAAACAAACGAATACCTTTTTCGCCGGGTGGATATTGAAGATGCAGTGAGCGCGCACATTGCAGCAGCGCCACGTGCAAAGGAAATTGGGTTCAGCAAATATATTATCAGCGCTACCACACCTTTCCAGCCCGGTGATTTGCAGGCGCTGCGCGATCATGCGCCGCAGGTGGTGGAAAAGTATGTGCCGGAGTATGCCGCCTTATATCAGCAACATGGCTGGCGCATGCATCCTAGCCTGGACCGGGTATATGTAAATGAAAAAGCGCGTACAGAGCTGGGCTGGCAGCCAAAGTATGATTTCCATTACCTGGTGAACCAATTAAAAACAACGAACGATCTGCGGAGTCCTATGGCTAAGCTGATCGGCGCTAAAGGGTATCATGCAGAGGCTTTTTCTGAAGGGCCTTACCCGGTGCAGCATTAAGCACTCTTTTTATCATGATAAGCCAGGCAGCGGTCACAAAGGCCCCTATTAATGTCCTGTTCACCCGCCATGGGGCAGCTGCAGGCAACCTACATTTGTGTTATTAAACAAATTCAGGATCATGAGAAAGCTAATACTGCAAGTACAAACATCCGTAGATGGCTACATGGCCGGTAAGGACGGCGGCGCCAGCTGGATGTTATGGAACTGGGCCCCTGAGTGGAGCTGGGATGCGGATCTGCAGCAATACCATACAGATCTTAGCGCATCTGTTGATTGTATATTGCTTAGCCGTAAAATGGCAAAAGAAGGTTTTATTCACCATTGGGCCGGCATGGCAAAACAAACCGGTAATCCACAAGCGCAGTTTGCGGGTTATATCAGCCAGGCGCAAAAAGTGGTATTCACCAAAACGCTGCAAAGATCTGAATGGGAAAATACAGTGCTTGCCAAAGGCGATCTTAAAGAAGAAGTTAATAAGCTGAAACAGGCAAAAGGTAAGCATATTATTGCTTATGGCGGCGCTGCCTTTGCCGGTGCGCTCTTAAAATCCGGGCTGGTAGATGAGCTGCACCTGGTGGTTAATCCCGTGGCTATTGGAGAGGGGCTATCTGTTTTCAGCAGCTTAACAGGGCCACTGCCTTTTTCTTTAATTGCTGCTACCGGCTATAACAGTGGCATGGTGCTTTTAAAATACGGTAAACCTTCCTAAAGAGAAAGCCGTATCTACATCAGATACGGCTTTCTTCATATTTTCAGGAAACGGCATCCTTGCCGATCACCGTCCAGTCGTCATTTCCATGCCCTTTTTCAATCCAGCGGTCCATTTCTTTGGCAATGGCCGGTATTACCGCTAAGTGAGTACCGCCTTTGGCAGCAGCTTCCATGAACAAGCCGGTATCTTTCCGGGCCATGTTCAATTCCCAGGAAGGCTGATCGTATTTGCCGCTTGATACTCGTTTCAGCCTTGCAGGCAGCATAGCAGCGGGGTTCCAGGAATCAAACAAGGTAGAGATATCGCCCAGCGGTATGTTCAATGCTTTAGCCAGTGAAAGCGTATCTGCAATACCTGCGGTAAAGCTTACCAGGAATAAATTGCCAATCAGCTTCATACCGGCGGCTCTGCCTTCTTCCGGTCCAAAGTTGATCACCTTACCGGTCATTTGGGACAAAGCCGGCTCCAGCTTTTTAATTACTTCCTGATCGCCGGATACCAGCATATAACCGGTGCTTTCCAGCGCATTTTGCGGACCCATAAATACCGGCGCATGCAGGTAGGTAAAGCCGCGCGCCTTCCAGTCTTTAGTTCTTTGTATAGCGCCTTCTGCAGAAGTGGTGGTGTGATCAATAATGATGGCGCCTGGTTTAAAACCTGCGCTGGCATTGGCCAGCACTTCGTTTACAGCGGCATCATCCTTAACAACAATATGGATCACATCTGCACCGCGTACAGCATCAGCTACCTCCGCAAATGGTTTGGCGCCGTCTGCCTCCAGCGCAGTGGCTTTAGATGCCGTTCTGTTCCAAACCTGCACCTGTACGCCTTTTCTGATCATTGCTCTTACAAAATTGGCCCCTAAAAGGCCCATGCCTAAGAATGCTACCATTTTTTCCGTGATTTGAAATAAAGATAGCAAATGTGCATTGTATAGGCTATACGTTTTTATACACTCCTGCAAACTCTTGCGCAAAATCTGCCAGCTGTACTTTTCCAAACGCAGTGCCCTGGTGTTTACGGTAATCATCCAGTAAAATACCACTGCGTAAAGCAGCACCTATTTCAAGAATGTATACCCTGGCCATTTCCTCCGACAAACCGTTCTGCAGCATACCCTGTAACATTTCTTCATCAGAAAAACCCACCCATTGCAGGTTTGGCTTACCAATGGCCGCTCCCAATGCAGCGGCTATCTGGCCCCCGTTCTTTTCGTCACCGGCTATATAGCGTACCTGCTTACCGGTAAAATTCAGGGTATCCAATGCCTCCGCAGCAACAGCTGCAATATCTGCCGGGTGTGATAATACCATATTTACCGTAGCATCAAAGTTATTGCCGATAATATGCTGATGTTTTATCATGCTCATTGCGCCAAAGAAGTTGGTATAGAACATACCGGGCCGCAGGTGTAACACATGGGTATCTTTCAAAGCATTCAGCTTAGCTTCCACATAATGATTGGCGCCAGCTGGCCCGGGACCATCAGGCATATGCGCGCCAATACTGCTCAGGTTCACCACATGCTGCACCCCTGTTTGCGCAATGGCACTGGCATATCTTTCACCGGCTGCTTTCATATAAGCCCGGAGGTCTTTGGAAATATAATCCGGCGGTATCATGGTAAATACGCCATCTGCCTTTTCAAATGCGCGCAATAAAAGATCAGCATCTTCAATAGATCCTATAACCGGGGTGGCGTTTAGCGTCTCAATGGCGGCCGCTTTCCCCGGATCATGACTTACCACCTTTACCCGGTGCCCTTTTGCAGTTAATGTTTCTGTAAGGCGGCGGCCTATATTGCCCAGCGATCCTGTAATAGTAATGTTCATAGCTTTAAATTTTACTGCAGCAAAACTAAATTTGTACTTACTTTTGTACAAGTACTTACCCTAAAGTATGTAGCTATGACCAAGGTAAAAGAAAGCTCTACCATCCAGGAAAATAAGAAGAGCGCATTTGAGGAATGCCCGGTTACCTATGTAATGGAAAAGATAGGTGGATACTGGAAACCCATTATTTTATTCCAGCTCTTATCCGGCAGTAAACGGTACAGCGACCTGCGGAAAGCCATTCCCTCCATTACAGAAAAAGTGCTGATCCAGCATCTGAAACAGCTGGAAGCAGATCAGCTGCTAACCCGAAAAGCTATGCCGGTAGTGCCTCCGCATGTTACTTATAGCCTTACCAAATCAGGGCTGGCCTTAAAGCCGGTGCTGTATGAAATGGCGGTATGGGCAGTGCAGGATAGTAAAGAAAATGCAAAAACATTCCGCAGGAACCTGAAAAGCTTCCCGGGAATGAATTGAATAAATTGAGCGTATTATTTTTTACGCGGGATCATAAAGCCCCGGTCTTCTTTGGTGAAGCCTATTTTAGGATAGTATTCCATGGCAGTTGGTACGGACAGTAACAGGATCATTGTTTGCTCGCCTACCTTTTCCTGTACCAGGTCCACCAGCTTTTTTCCAATGCCTTGTTTCTGGTAGTCTGATCTTATTGCCAGGTCGGCCAGGTAAGTGCTCCATACCCAATCTGTAATACAACGGGCTACGCCTACCAGCTTATCATTGTCCCATGCAGTAATTATTAGGTTTGAGCCTTCGTACATTAATCCAATCCTTTCCTGGTCATGTATGGGCCGCGGCAAACCTGCATTTCCATAAAGCTCAATTACCTGCTCCGCAGTGGGTATTACATCATACCTGTATGCTAATTCCATATATAGGTTCTTATTTTTCCCTTGATCTGTTGTACAGGAAATCCAGCGCCGCATGATCGGTCATAGGTTTAGTTTCCTGCTTTTCACCCAATATCATTATTTTTTTATCGTTCACATTATAGGCCTCCCATACCGGCAACCCACTGTCATTAGGATTTCCTGTGCCGGCAAAATTAGCCCAGTAGGCACACATTACTTTTGCCAGCTCCTGGTCTGCCGGTTCCCAGGGGCGTTGTACAAATTGTAAGTTGCCATAAGCATAGGGCACTTCTGCCGTATGAAAAGCGCCGTACTTCACATACCCACCGGTGGCAGGCGGTTTGCGTGTAAAGCGGTACACATACACTTTACTTCCATGGCTGCTTTGCATATTGGCCCAGGTATAATTTTGCACGCCAAAGATCTGGTCGCGGGAAAGCTTTAGCTGTGAAAGGGCCGCTACCGAATCATTTGTTGCAGGGTAGAACTGCAGGAATGTTTCCGCATCAGCGCCGTACCAGCCGGCAGCCAGCTGCTTAAAATCAGCTGCATTTTTCACGGGGCTGAATAACAAACCTTCATCCTCATTCCAACCTGTAAGCAGGCTTACTTTATTTTCTTTGCTCTGCGTAAATATGTTTATGATGGCATCCGGCAATACATACCCGTCAATAACAGGTCCGCGGAAACCCTCCGCTTTTTTCAGCAGCTCTTCTGCCGGCATGGCGCGCAGCTCATTGATGGTGGATACATGAAACTGTTTCATCACCTTTTCCCCATCTTCTTCCCCCCTTTGCAAAGTGGCATTCCCATTGGTAAAGCTGCCGCCACTTTCTGCAATGGCCTTTTGAAATAAGCCTTTTGCAAGTGGCGACGCTACCAGGCAATTCACGCTCATGGAACCGGCAGACTGTCCTGCAATGGTTACATTAGCAGGATCTCCGCCAAACTTTGCAATATTTTTCCGTATCCATTTCAGCGCTGCCACCTGGTCAAGCAGGCCGTAATTACCTGAAGCATGATACGGGGCTTCTTTACTTAATGCAGGATGTGCTAAAAAACCGAAAATACCCACGCGGTAATTAATGCTTACAAACACAATTCCTTTTTTTGCCATGGCCTCACCATCATAGATAGGCACTCCGCTGCCACCGCTTACAAAACCGCCGCCATAGATCCATACCAGCACCGGGCGTTTTTCTTTAGCATCCTTTGCACCGGTCCATACATTCAGGTACAAACAGTCCTCACTGATGGGCGTTTCCGGTATCAGAAATTCGGCAGACCACATGCTAAAAGGTACCGGTTTATTTTGCATGGGGCTGGGGCCAAAGCGGTCACAGGCTTTTACCCCTTTCCAGGAAGCTACGGGCTGCGGCGCTTTCCAGCGTAATGCGCCTATGGGTTTGGCGGCAAAGGGAATGCCTTTAAAAATATGAATGTCGCCGGTGGTATTAACTGTGCCTGATATATAACCGCCTTCTACCCTGATCTTATCAAATGCGGTATCGGTTGTAAATGCACAAACAGTCAGGGCAAGCAATAAGGCAAAAAAATAAGCGGTCCGGGTATAGATCTTCATAACGGGTAACTTTCAATACGTGAATATTCTGAGGTGATCCTATCGTGCACCTGGCTTCCTTATTAAAGATAATGAGAAAGAGCGGGAATCGGTAACGGCGGAATGATGCAGCAAGGGTTTTAAAACAGCACTTAATATTATTATAAATATAATATATTTGTACGGGACCTCTACAAGTATGAGTACAACACCATGACATTCAAAGATAAATTGCCTGTCAGCTATTTGCTTTTTACAACCCGTGGAAGGATCAACCGCCTTACTTACTGGGTGGCATCTTTATTTATATGGAGCACCTTTTACGTGTTGTATAACATGCTGAACGCGGCTTTCGCCCCTGCCGCCACTTTTGTTATTTATCCATTATTATTCTGGGCCTTGTTTGCTACAGCCGCTAAACGGCTGCACGATACCAATAAAAGCGCCTGGTGGCTGGCCTTTCTGTTAGTACCTGTGGCAGGGCCGGTATGGCTGGTGTGGTTACTGGGTTTCCGGAAAGGCAATGTATACCCGAACCGCTTTGGCACTGTACCCGGCGCTGCTGCAGATTATTATAAAAATGATGCCGGCGCCCTAATACCGCATTTGAAAACGGAAGAAAGGCTGATCAACGATGTTACCCAGCTGAATCCTGTGCTGGTAGCGCAGGTAGTAGTACCACAAACGGTGGAGGAGCTGCAGCAGATAGTGCGTACCGCCGGCAAGCCCCTTTCTGTTGGTGGCGGGCGTTTCAGCATGGGCGGGCAAACTGCCAGCCCGCAAAGTATTCATATTGATATGCGCGCGCTGAATAAGGTGCTTGCATTTTCTGCAGAACAAAAAACCATCACCGTGCAGGCAGGCGCCCGCTGGTGCGATATACAGCATTACATTGATCCACACGGGTTAAGCATCAAGATTATGCAAACCTACGCCAACTTCACCGTGGGCGGCGCGCTCAGCGTGAATTGCCATGGGCGTTATATTGGCCTGGGGCCGTTGATCCTGTCTGTACGCGCATTGGATGTGCTGCTGGCTAACGGTGAAATAATACAGGTATCACCTACAGAAAGATCCGGTATTTTTTATGCCTGTGTGGGCTGCTACAATGCCATTGCCATTATTGTAAATGTAACGCTGGACCTGGAAGACAACATTGCCGTTAAACGGCAGCAAGTGAAAATGAAAGGAAATGCCTACAAGCCGTATTTCTTTGAAAATGTACGGGAGAATAAAGATGTGATCTTTCATAACGGCGATATCTATCCGCCGTTCTATAAAAATGTACGCGCTGTAAGCTGGGTGCGGACCGATGAAAAGCCTACTGAAAAAACCAGGCTGATGCCGCTGGCAGCTGCTTACCCGCTGGAACGCTACTTCATGGGCGCTTTCAGCAAAAACCATTTTGGGAAATGGCGCCGCGAGTTCATTATAGACCCGCTGTTATACAAATTCAAAAAAGTGCATTACCGCAATTACGAAGCGGGGTATGATGTGATGGAGCTGGAACCTGTATCCCGGAAACAAAGCACCTATGTGCTGCAGGAATATTTTGTACCGGTGCAAAAGTTTGATGCATTCCTGGCATTGATGTCGGAGATCTTTATCCGGCATAATGTGAATGTTATTAATGTATCCATCCGCCATGCAAAGGCAGATAGCGGCTCATTGCTGGCCTGGGCCCGGGAAGAGGTGTTTGCATTTGTAGTGTACTACAAACAAAATACAGATGATGCGGAAAAAGGCCGCGTAGCCGTATGGACAAGGGAGCTAATAGATGCCGCACTCTCCCTGGACGGGGCTTATTACCTGCCCTATCAGCCGCATGCTACCAGCGAACAATTTCACCGCGCCTACCCAAGAGCTAAAGAATTATTTACACTTAAAAAAGAGCTGGATCCAACGGGTAAATTCCGTAACGTGATCTGGGATACTTACTATAAATAACCTGTATATGCAATCTGAGTTCAAAGCCGTATTTTCTGACACTAAATGGAGCGATGATTTTTACCGCTTCCTCCAGGTGATCTTTCATTTATATCCGGAAGATAAGTTCCACCACCTGATAGCTGCCACCACAAAGGAAAAAGCTACCGACGAAGAAATTTATAAAACCGTGCAGCAAAAGCTGCCGGGTATAAAACCTTTCCTTTCCGAATTTACGTTTGCATTGCCTGCGCTGAAAAAGCAGAAGAAAGAAATGGCCCGGCAGGTATTACAGCTGCTGGGTGAGCGCAGGCAAATTGATGGTTACCTGGAGATCGGTTCCACCGGCCGCTATATCAGTGAGCTGCGCAAACATATTACGCTTAGCGGCAACATTTATTTAACCAATGATATTGCCCCCAGCAATGCGCCGGGCGATATTTTCGAGCGCGGGCAGCTGCGCAAGCTGGGTACATTCATTCCGCTGGATTATTCTCCTATTAAAGCAGCAGACATTCCCGATGAAAGCCTGGACCTGGTAACCTGCCACATAGGGCTGCATCACTGCCCTGATGAGCTGTTAGCCGGTTTCATGCAATCCATTCACCGGGTATTAAGAAAAGGGGGATTGTTCATTATCCGTGATCACGATGTAAAAACACCGGCTATGGCCACTTTTGTATCGCTGGTGCATACGGTTTTTAACCTGGGGCTTAAGGTAAGCTGGGAAACAGATCACGGTGAATACAAATCGTTTAAATCAATTGACGAATGGAGCAAGATCATTTCCTCCTACGGTTTCAAAGACCAGGGTGCGCGGATATTGCAGGATAAAGATCCTTCGGACAATACGCTGGTATCATTCATCAAGCTGTAAGTATGAAACGGTTGTACATTTTCACTTTTTGTTCCCTGTGTTTATCTATGAGCATTTTCTTTTTTAAGCGGCAGCCGTCAACCATAGCCGCCGGCAAAGGTTTGGTGATCCCTAAGGAATGGCTGGTGGCCAACAAAAACCCCGTAACGCCTGCCAAGGATGTAAGGCCGGCAGATCAAACCTTCCTGACCTTCCCGGAATGGTTCCTGGTGTTTAGCCCCGAGGAGCAGGCTAATTATTTTAAGCAGCATACAGCCACTACTTTCCCATATATGCGGCATACTTCACAGATATGGAAAAGCTACCGCATTGTGAATAAACAGATCAAAGGAAATTTCCCCACTAACTGGGGATACCATTTTATGATCTGGGTAATTGGCGTAAGCACTACGGTGGAATACACCGCAAAGTCGTGGTATGAAAATATTGTAGGCCGGTTAACGGATACCGGGCAGCCCGTTACAGCAGAAGACCAGTTTAATGCAAAATATACGCAGGACTATGTGGCTTTTATTAAAGACCTGCCCTGGTACCAGTTTGATTTTAAAAGCCGCTTAAAGGACCTTTGGAAAAATACCTCCCTTTCCGGCCCTCACTTTTTCCGCAAGTGGGAGCGCAGGTATATGCTGACCACTGAGCTTGCAGTAAAATTTATATACGGAAAGCTGATCGGCATTGGTACCAAGCAGGTGTACGAAGTGGCATTGCTGAATACCGCTGTGGTGCTGGATGACGACAGCCTGCATTACCTGCCCCGCTACGATAAGTTCGCCGCAGCCGCACTGGAGCTAGCGCAGCAGGGACATAGCTTTAAGGAAATTGCGGGTAATAACTCCGCAATCCTGCTAACTGTATGGGTGCCTGCAGATCATAAAACGGATTTTGCCAATGCGCAAACGGTGTTTATACAGCCTATTACTTCATACCCAAGTATGAAACGGGTAGCTATTGCTACGCCGGTGGGCGCATTAAGCGGGGTGCTGCTGGATCTGAAGAAAGCGGGGGTGCAGGTGGAGCATGTGTTTGATTTCTGAGGCCATGCTAGGCATTGAGGTCAATATCAATATCGTACTTATCCAACAGCCCTGCAATGCCGGATAAGGAAAAGCGGGTCTTTTTCAGCCGGTTCATTTCCGGGTCAATGGAATAATTATAGGCCGTGCGGAGATCTGTTTTTTCCAGCAGGGTATTATCAAAGGTAGCCCTGGTAAGATCGCAGTTATCGAAAACAGCGCTTGTGAGATCGCTGCCGGTAAAATCAGCTTCCTGCAACTGCGAGTTTTTAAACATTATTTTTCTGAGCTTAAGCTCAAAGAATGAAACGTGGTTCAGCGTACAATTATCAACACTAAACGCCAGCCCAAACTTATTACACTCATCAAACCGGAGCCCCAGCATTTTGCAATCCTTAAAAGTAATATCCCGGAAAGCAGTGTTCTTTAATTTAGCCAAACTCAGGTTACAACCGGTGAATGTGCAATCCAGGAATTTTATTTCGGCCAGGTTTGTATTGGAAAGGTCGCAGTTCACAAAGATGCAATTCTCATATTCACCCAGCTCCAAAGGGGCTTCGGAAAAGTTAACCTTATCGTATGTTATATCAACTATTACAGGTGGTTCCATGATGGTAGCAGCTTGTCCTTAAAGATAATCATCCTGCCCGTTCTATCCGAAAATATCCCTGTTCGTCGGAATTTCATTTCTTATGTAAGGTGCCGGGCGTTGATTTGCAATATCAAAAACTATTTGCTCATGGGTACTTTACATGTTATTAATATTGCCGTCCATGTAATTGCAGGTTCTGGTGCCCTGCTCACAGGTCTGGTGGCCCTGTTTGTTAAAAAGGGCGGTAAAACCCATCTTTTGTCCGGGAGGGTGTTTACATGGATGATGGGGATTGTGATCTTTACAGGGCTGATGGGTGTATTTGCTTTTAAGCGGAATACCTTTCTGCTGGTACTTACCTTACTCAGCGGGTATAACTGTTTCAGCGGCATCAGGGCCGTGCAGCTGGGTGGTAAAAAACCGGAAGGTATCGACTACTGGGCGCCGGTAACGGTAATGGCGGCAGCTGTTTATTACCTGTATTACATTCATAGCATAGGGTTGTATTGGTCGCCCGTTGTTATTTACTCCACTCTTGGCGCGTTGTTCTTAATTACCATTTACGATCTTTCTAAAGCGCTTATGCCGCTTAGCCTCCTTAAAAAAGTTGTTATCTATGAGCATATTTATAAAATGGTCAGCGCATTAAGCGGCCTGGCATCAGCCTTCACCGGAACTGTTTACCCCGATCATAAGCCTTACAGCCAGTTCCTGCCTTCTGTACTGGGTTTGATGTGCATTATTGTTATCTTTATAAGGGTTGGCAATAAACAACGCAATCCCATACTCCATCAATCAAATTAAAATGCACCCGGCTATAAAAACTTTACTGATCTGCATCCTGACCGGGCTGGCTTTTGGCAGCTTCCTGTATTTTAATTATGATCACCGGCCGGCTCGCATCATTATGACGGTGCTGTCTAATGTTTGCATTGGTTCCTTAATGATGCTGGCTATTTATTTCAGGCATTACTTTACCAACATAAGCGCTTACCAGGCTGTGAAGGTGATTATTATGATCGGCCTGCTGGTGGGGACGGCATTGCTGGGTTCTGAGATCACGTTCTTCCTGCAATCGTACCTGTTGGCAGATCAGCCATACCAGTGGTTTAACGGCGGCAGCATCTATATATTGAATATCCTGGTGGTGCTGGTGATCGGGATCCCCGTTTATGTAAGTGAGGAATGGAAGCATGTTCTAAATACGCGGATCTTAAACCAGCAATACCGGGTTTTACAGCTGGAGCAGCAGCAAACGGCCTTTGAGCTGGAACTTTTGCGGGCTAAGATCAATCCGCATTTTTTGTACAATGTGCATAATACTATTGCAGGGCTCATCTCCAAAGACCCGCTGAAAGCGGAAGAGCTGGTGCTGCTTTTATCAAAATTCTTCCGTTTCACGCTGGACAAAAGCAGCGCGACCTTTCATTCCATCAACGACGAGCTGGATATCATCAGCACCTATTTGCACATGCAGCAAATACGCTACGAAGACCGCATGACTTATACCATACAGGCAGCGCCGGAAGTACGGCATTTACAGCTGCCTTCTTTTATACTGCAGCCTCTTGTAGAAAATGCAGTAAAACATGGTATTGAGCCCAGCGCTGCCAGTGGCAGCATTGAGGTAAAAATAGTATTAGAAGGGCAACAGATGATCATTACGGTAGCAGATTCCGGCCCGGCATTCGCAGATACACCCGGTACCGGTGCAGGGTTACAGATGGTTATGAACAAGCTCAGGCTGTTGTATGGAGAGGATTATAAAATTGAACTAAACAACATCCCGCAAAAATATGTCCGGCTTACAATTCCAGGAAGAAATTAAGACCTTGTTGGTAGATGATGAGGAAATGGCAATACACCGCTTAAAAAAAGCGTTGCACCTTTATCCGTTCATTAAAATCATCGGCGAGGCAAAGGATGGCCTGTCGGCCGTGGAATTTATTAATCAACAGCGGCCGGACCTTGTATTTTTAGATATCCGCATTCCTGAGTTTAACGGCTTTGAAGTGCTGAACCGCCTGCAGCATACGCCGCTGATAGTTTTTGTAACGGCCTATGAAGAATATGCGATCAAAGCCTTTGAAAAAAACTCGCTGGATTATCTGTTAAAACCCATTGAAGCAGCCCGCCTGGACCTGACCATAAAAAGGATCACCCAGCACAAAACCGGAGAGGCGGACCTGCTTTTGAAAATAAAAAAACTGATCAGCGATCATAAAACAGAAGATACCATCAGCACCATACCGGTGAAAACGGGCGATAGTATTCAGCTGGTGCATGTACCGGATATTTATTTCCTTGAGGCAAGGAATAAATACGTAGTCATCCATACCAAAGAAGAGGAAAAGCTGATCGAATACCCGCTTAGCTACCTGGAAAGCCGCCTGCCGGCTGAGTTTGTGCGCATTCACCGGAGCTTCATTGTTAACAAGCTAAAGATCCGGGAAATACAGAAATACTTTAAGGGCACCTTTATGATCATAATGCAGGATGCAAAGGATTCCAGGATAAAAAGCGCTTACTCCTACACGGATATCATTAAGGCTAAATTATTGCTACCCTGATCATTGCTTTCTTTGCAACGACAATATTATTTCATACACATACAAGGGCACGGCCCAGCCAAACCAGAATAAAGAGGGAGATACTTCCGCAAAGTTCCCTTTATCCTGGATAAAAGGCAGCTTGTTCAAAAGTGCGGAAATAACAAATGCAACTGTTACCAGGTAGCTCCTGGTCATCCACTCCCTATGTAATTTGAATTTTTTCTTCACCGCGGTACGATAAGCCAGGAAGCTGGCCGTTAGCCATACGCTCACCCAAACCTGCAGCGTAAAAGCATAGGACCACCCTACCGCATACGCCGTTGTAAAGGATAAATAAGCAGCACAGGAACCACTGATCAAAATGGCCAGCAGGTAGGCTTTCCCCACTTGCCGGTGTAGTACCCAGCGTTTGTTCCGGAACCTTTTCCAAAACTGCAGCGGGCCGGTTAACAGCGCAATTCCACCACCGGTAATATGCAGTAACAAGATCCATTTAGTTTTATCATATTTACCCAGTACGCCCGGATCAAGTGTAAAAAAATGTGCTGCCCCAAACAAAAAATAAACTGAAAGCGCTATTACTATGATCCCGGAAAATAATCTCCACAGCTCCTGTGTATTTTTATTATGCTGTATTGCCATTGTTATAAATAATTTTCATGCAAACATATTTTACCGGGCTGCCGCGATCAATAACTGATAAATTATTCGGATACTGATAAATTTATCGGTATGGGCATATTGCTGTTTTAGCCTTAAATTGCTGAAAAAAAATGTACCGGAAGAAGCTACCCGAAGACCTGGAATGCGGCATTACCATTGCCATGAGAAGCTTTGGCGGAAAATGGAAACCCTGTATTATAGACGCCATAGACAAGGGCTTCAGGCGGCCCAGTGAGCTGCACAAGGTAATTACAGAGGCAACGCCCAGGGTGATAGACTTACAGCTTCGTGAGCTGGAAATTGCGGGAATTGTATATAAAGAAACCGGCAGCGGCTTTCCGCTGTATACCGCTTACTACCTGACCGAAAAAGGAGAAAGCATTTTACCCATCCTTTCCTTAATGAACAGCTGGGGATTACAAAATAAAGATGGAGCACATGATGCTCAGCATCAAAATAAAAAGCGGGTGATATGCATCTAAGCAAAATATTCCCGCGGCTTCCTCATACCCTGCATTCTTAGACAGGCTCACTGATCTCTAAGCCATTGCACCGGATGTGTTCCCGGGCAAAGCATTCTTTTTCCGGTACTCCGACGGGTTCATTCCTTTTAGTTTTTTAAAGATGCGGTTTAAATGGCTTTCATCTGTAAAATTCAGCTCATGGGCAATCTCATTAATGCGCATATCACTGTTCAGCAGCCTTATTTCTATCATACGCACCTTGTAGTTTAAAATGTAGTCCTGCAGCGTTTCCCCGGTTTGTTTTTTAAAATAACGGCCCAGGTAGCTCAATGAAATGCCCAGGTGTTTGCTAAGATTTTCGGCCTTGAGCATTTTGGGCTCAAAGATATTCTCCTGTATATAATGCAGTATTTCCAGCACGGGCTCACCGGTGCTTTCCTTTACCTTTTTGGGAAGCTTTAGTGCAATATTCCTTGCTACAACGGTAATAATAGTATCTACTATTTGCTCTGTTATTTTGCCAAAGTAGATCTGTTGGTTCGTTTGCTCCTGCAAAATATTTTCTATCAGGGAAGCTATAAAGGGCTTATCCGCTTTATTCTTTAAGATACAGCCCGGCCGGTGACTTGCATTTTTAATAATGTAGGCTACCTGCTGTACCGCCTCTTTATCCTTTCCCTTTTTTGCTTCCAGGTAAAATTTAGTGAAGCGGAGGAAGAAGAATTTCGTAGCCGTTAAAATATCAAATGAATACTGGTCATGTGGCGTTAATAAGAACAGATTTCCCTTCCGGTAGTTAAACTTGTTCTTATTAACGTATTGTATACCGGTACCCTCTACAATATAGATCAGCTCAAAAAAATTATTGCTTTTAACGGATGGCGGAAACCGTTCCTGCTGTTTGAACTCAATCTCAAAAGGCTTGTATAAATTCTGTTTGGCCATGGTTGCAAAAGTACAGTATTAATGAAAAATAGTACAAGGGTCAGGCCCTCCGGGTTGTATAATTTTGATCTATAAACTTCATTACTATGAAAAAGCATGTTTTATTATCAGGCCTTTTGATCATGTCCGTTACCACATGGGCGCAAACCGGTAAGTTCAGCGGTGCGTGGTCATTGGTATCTGTAGAAAATACCAATGCAGATAACAGTAAAACGTTCCCCTACGGAGAGGCTCCCCAGGGCCTGCTGGTATTTGAGCAGAATGGAGATTATGTCGTACAGATCATGAAGGCAGCCCGTCCGAAAGTTGCTTCCAATAACAAAAACACGGCAACACCGGAAGAAAATGCGGCATTGGTACAAGGCAACAATTCGCATTTCGGTAAATTCCTCATTGACGAAAAGAACCATACCATTACTTACCAGGTGGAGCATGCTTTTTTCCCAAACTGGGAAGGGCGGGAGCTTAAATCTTCCTATACCTTAACAGGAGATCTCCTCAGAATTTTTTCGAAGAACACTACGAATGGAGGCGCATCTGCAATAGTAACCTGGAAAAGAAAGTAGGAATACTGTAATAAGGGAAGATATAATGGGGGGCCGGGAGAAATTTTGTGGGGCAACTATTAAAAAAATCGTTGCCACTTAATGGAAGGGTTCATCGCTTTGCTTCGTAAATGACCTGGTTTTGAAATTCACCTACGGTTACTTTCCCGTAAATGGCCCTGGTCCAGCCGTTCTCAAAACCATGATTATTGGCGATCAGGAAGCCTTTATGCGCATCTGTTTTAACGATCTTATGCGCATCAATGTATCGCCCTTTTACTTTACAGAATACAATATCGCCGATCTTGTATTCCGGCGCCTTTTCAAAGGTCAGCTGGCTGCCGCTTTTCAGAATGGGCAACATAGAGCTGCCAAATGCTTTCATTTTCCCCTTGCCTGTTGATTCCAGGTCGGATCTCAATCTTTCGTACTTGTTCATTTTTTGAAATTTTCATTGGTTATTATTTGATCACAAAGGAATTATTCATCTGCGCAACCTAGCTGCGCAGATGAATATTATTTGAAAAATAGTATGGAACAGGAAAGAAAAGTTCGCTAATACAGGATTAGCGGGCCCGATATTTTTAAACGTTGCTTACTGCCAGGGGATTGTCATCTGAGGTTGCGTACGTTTTGCACCTTCCAGCGATAACAGGCTGGCTTTTGCCTCAAGCCCGCCTGCAAAACCGGTTAGCCCTCCGGATGCGCCAATAACGCGGTGACAGGGAACAACAATTGAAATGGGGTTACGGCCGTTGGCCGCACCTACCGCACGTACCGCTTTAGGGTTGCCCAGCTGGTTGGCTATCTGAGTATAGCTCCGCGTCTCACCATAAGGTATGGTCAGTAAGGCGTCCCATACTTCTTTCTGAAAGGTTGTCCCAATTGGGTCCAGCTCCAAAGAAAAGGAGCTGCGCTTTCCTTCAAAATATTCTCTTAGCTGCCGTTCTGTTTCAAGCAGTATGGGGTGGTTATTATCCTCAACATCAGCTTTTGCATGTACCCGGTTCGGGTTATCATTTTCCCAAAGAATGGCGGCAAGGCCTTTGGCGCTACCGATAAGTGTTAACCTGCCCACGGGAGAATGCATGTATTTATACTGATATTCCATTACGATGAGTTTAAACTTTACAAGCAGCCTTGGCTTATGTATAGCAAGTTAAATATTTTGGAGGAACGGTGACTATACAAAAAAGCCGCACTATTGCTGATGCGGCTTTTAATTGTATAGCCATATTCTTTGTGACTACAGTAGCAGGCTCCCGCTCGTTTTTACTTTTTTAAGGTAACTAATAATGCATCCAGCTTTTCCAGTGTTGCCATCATGCCCTGTTCCATACCCATTTGAATAACTGTTTCCAGGTCGGAAAGAGATTTATAGGTGACAATGGTTTCTACTAAAGCATTTTCTCCCTTGTCGGTAAAAGTTACGATCCACTCTGCCCGGGGCAGGTCTTTGTTTATTTCACCCGCTTCATTACTGAAAGCATCTAAAGAGGTGTAATAATCAATGGGCTTTATTTTCACGTATTCAGTATAACCCCAGTATTCTGTTCCGTTGGGCTCAACCATTGCATAATGCCAGTGGCCTCCTTCACGGAAATCCATTGATTTAGTCTTGGTGGTTAACGGGGCGGGCGCAAACCATTGGTCAAGCAATTCACTTTTAGTATAGCAATCCCAAACCAATGGCCGGTCTCCTAAAAACTCACGTCTGATCGTCAGTGTGTTTTTTTCCTTATCCGCAATGAAGTCGAACTGCAAATTGTTTTTCATTATTTTTTCTTTTTTATTGTTAATAAAAGTTGGTCTAACTGTTGAAATCGGCTCTCCCAGATCTTTCTGAACTGTTCCAGCCATTTATCTATCTCTTTCATTTTGTCAACTTCAAGTTGATAATATATTTCCCTGCCCTGGTATTCCTGTTTCACCAGCTCGCATTCAGTTAAAATTTTCATATGCTTTGAAATGGCTTGCCGTGTCATGTCAAAATGCTCAGCAATGGCACTGGGTGTCATTGCCTGTAGTGCAATTAAAACCAGGATGGCCCTTCGTGTCGGGTCGGCAATGGCTTGAAAAATATCTCTTCTCACTGAAGTGTCATTTTAATTGTGATTACTTCCTGATCATCGGCAGGTACTTTTCCCTGTTATCAATAATTACCCAAAGAATGATTGCAAACAATGGAAATGCAATGAACAAACCCGATGGAGCCATGGAGATGTTGGCAAGCAGAATACCCGTCAAAACAGGTAGAATAACAATGGCGCCAAGGGCCCTGGTTCTGCTGAAGATCAATAACAAACCACCCAGAATTTCTATGGCGCCAACCAGCGGCATGAGCCAGCCTATTTCTACAAACGCCATTCCTACCTTCACCATTTTTTCAGGCATGTCCTTAGGGACCGGCATGTAATGGAAGAATTTATCCAAACCTGCGTTTATAAACATCAGGCCAGCCAGCAGGCATAAAACAAAAAGGATCTTACTTTTCATAGTTGTTGTTATTTTATATAATAAACCGTTCGGTTGCAAATATAAATGCAACCATTCGGTTTATCAAATTTATTTTCAAAAAACTTATCAGGAGACCCATTCTCCCTAAATATCCTATCTTTCAATATGCAGCACCAGGAATTTGAAGCTCCCGAAGAACTACGGGATACCATAAAGTGCTTTTGGCATAACACCAAAGACTTCGGAGAACAACCCACAGGTTTTGAGGTAGTTCCGGATGGTTATGCTGAAATCATTTTTCATTTTGGAGGCCCCTGCAGCATTTCTTATAATGGAGACCTGCGGCCACTGCCCTCGCCGTTTATGGTGGGCCTGCTCAATCAGCCGGTTACTTTTTACACGAAAAACCGTTTAGAGATCATTGGTATAAGGTGCTTTCCCTGGACGGTGTTCGATCTGCTCGGACTACCATCCGGTAAGGGCGGCATACACGTGTTTGAGCACCCGGTAGCGCAGCTTCAATCTACCTTGAATAATTATATTCAGGCCGGCAGAATAGAAGAAGCCATTGCCCGGGTAAAACAGTATTTCCTGGATGCACGGTCGCGGATCCCTGCTGACAGTATGTTATTCAAAGCGGGAGTTGCTATGCGGGAAGCCAACGGCAGCATGCCGGTAAGCCAGGTAGCAGCAGCGGCTCATGCCACGGTTCGTACACTGGAAAGGAAGTTCAAGCAATCTTCCGGTCATACGGTTAAAGACGTATCCGCCCTGATACGCTTTGAGCAGGTACGTAACCAATTATGGCATCATCCGGATTCCAACATTGCCGGCTTGGCTCACGAGTTCGGCTATACGGATCAATCCCACCTAAGCAGAGAGTTTAAACGCTACAGCGGCACTACGCCCGCGGCATTTGCGCGAAAAGCAAAGAAAGGCCAACAGGCTGTAAGCAACGATTTTGTCGCGTTTGTACAAGCCTGATGCGGAAGCATTCCGGAATTTTGTGTTTCAATAATTTTATATGAACACAAAACCTGAAAGCAGGAAACCCGCACAAGATCATAGTATTTACGATGTAATTATTTCCGGCGCAGGCCCTGTAGGTCTTTTTCTTGCCTGTGAGCTGGCCCTGGCCAAATGTTCCGTTCTGATACTGGAGAAGGCAGCGCATCCTCACTCACCATTAAAGCAGCTTCCTTTTGGGATACGGGGGCTGAATGCACTTTCTGTTGAAGCGCTTTACCGCCGCGGATTATTAAATGAGCTTGAAGTACCCAAACGTCTTAAAAACCCGCATCAAAATGCCGTACAAGGGCCACGCCGCCAGGCAGGACACTTCGCCGGCATTCCATTCCATGATGGCGATATTGATCCCTCACAGTGGAAGTATCGCCTGCCTGGCTCCACCGGTACCCATTTAATTGCTGAAATGGAAGAGCTGGAAACCGTGCTGGCCCGCCATGCAGTATCCCTGGGTGTAACAATCAGGCGGGGGCTTGCCATTACCGGCTTTCATCAAACAGAAGATGGAGTAACAGTGCTGTCAGCTGAACAATCTTTTCAAAGTAAATGGCTGGTGGGTTGCGATGGCGCCCGGAGTGTTGTTCGTAAAACAGGCGGTTTTGACTTTGCCGGTACAGAGCCGGAATTTACCGGCTACTCTGTTAAAGTGGACATCGCCGACCCTGAAAAGCTGAACCCTGGCCGTAACCTGACACCAAGAGGTATGTACCTGCAATCGCAGCCGGGTTACCTGGCGATACAGGATTTTGATGGCGGGGCATTTCATGGTTCAGAAAAACCGGTTACACGTGAACACATACAGGAGGTGCTACGCCGCATCTCAAACACCGACGTAACTATCAGCACCCTGCATTTTGCAACTACCTGGACTGACCGCGCAAGGCAGTCCACCAGCTACCGCAACGGACGGGTATTTTTAGCCGGCGACGCCGCGCACATTCATTCGCCGTTAGGAGGCCAGGGGCTTAACCTTGGACTGGGCGATGCTATGAACCTGGGCTGGAAGCTTGCTGCAACCATTCAACAGAAAGCACCGGAAGGCTTGCTGGACAGCTATCAAACTGAACGGCATCCTATTGGAGTACAAGTGCTGGATTGGTCACGCGCCCAGGTGGCGATCATGAGGCCGGATCCACATGCCCGTGCGCTGCATGCAATTATCCGTGACCTGATAAATACGCGTGACGGCGCCACCTACTTTGCGGGACGGGTGTGGGGCGTTTTCACACATTACGATCCTGGAAGCGGCCACCCGCTGGCAGGATACAGCGTTCCTAACTTTGAGCTGGAAGATGGTACAGGCATTGGTGAGCTAATGCACGATGGCAAAGGGATACTGCTTGATTTTGAGATGAATGCTTCACTTAAAAATTTGGCGGGTGAATATGGTGAGCGGATGAAGTATGTTTCAGGCCGGTCAAAGGAACAACTAGGCCTGAGCGCTGTACTGATCCGTCCTGATGGGATTATTGCCTGGGCTGCTGATGGTGAACCTGATTGCAGCGAATTACGGAAGGTTGCAGCCCGCTGGTTTTATTAACCTGGGTGAATGAATAAAAAATAAAACCAGGGGACATTTGCTTAACAAAAAAGTTAAAGCAAATGAAAACAAAACAAATCAATTCATGGGGGCCGCGTTCAGCCTCATACTGGCTCACTGCGCTGGTTGCAGTGGGTATTATTTTACTTGGTTTACGGTTTATGTTGGCGCCTAATGCTGGCGCCACAGGATTTGGCATTCCACTGCAACCTACAAGGGAGGCTATTGCTTATGGCTGGATTAAAGGCATCAGGGATATATATGCAGGCATTGCGGTGCTCATTTTTCTCATCTTACGGAAACCCCGCTCTGCAGCATTCGCATTCGGTGCTGCGATAATTATTCCTGTATCCGATTTTTTTACCGTCCTGTCTATCAACGGCACCAAAGACCTGTCGCATCTGCTTATTCATGGTATTACTGCCTTATATATGATGGTTACCACCATCTTTTTATTCAAAGCGGAACCTAAAAATTAATCTTATGAGCACCGTATTATTGCATATTTTAAATGGCACAGCCATAGTTGCTACAGCCATTGTATTCGGTACCGACGTCTTTTTCGCCCTGGTAGGCAAAAAAGCCGCGGCTATAAGTAAAGATTCATCCATAGCCGATCTGATGGGCCATTTTCATGAAGTAGCTGATGCCCGGATGCCTGTTATCGGTATTACGGCAATAGCAACAACCTTGTTGCAGGTTATAGTCGCCGGTGTACAGACCATTTCAGGGCAATTAGCCATAGTATCTTTGGCTGCATTGCTGGTACATCTCTTCATTTACTTTACCATCTCCAAACCAGTTAATAACATCATGGTGGAAGGCGTAAAATTCGGCAGGTTAGTGGATAATGTCAGGCAATTGCAGCAGCGATGGGATAAAGTCATCAACTTGCGGGCGGCGCTGCTATTGATAGCGATTACAAGTCTGATCCTGATCAATTATCTTTAACGAAATTGATAAGCGGAGGTGATAGGAATGGCGCCTCCGCTTACTTTTGCGGGCTACTGTTTTCATTTTTTTTATCCGCTGTCTTCAAAAGATCCGATACGCCAAATGCAATTCCATATGTATCGGCATTATCTGCGTTCGTTAAGATAATGATTGCTGTTTTATCTTCGATATAACGAAAATAAACAGATCTAAAACCAGGTAATGAGCCTGCGTGATGTACAAACTGTTTCCCGGACACTTTGTTTGTCATCCAGCCATAACCATAATAGATGGCTTCATCGTCCATTTTAAGAGGGGTTCTAATGGTATCACCCCACATTTGATCCCAATTTCTTTGCGTAAGCAATTTGTTATGCTGCATGCCTATTTCCCACTTCAATAGATCATTTATGTTTGAAAGGAAAGCTCCACTAGGCCGTAGCGCAACATAATTTGGTGCATTTATTATAGAACCGTTCGTTTTCTTTATATAACCAGCTGCCCTGTCCGGAATTATTGCCTCCAGAGAGGTCGTTCTGGTACTGCTCAAGCCACATTCATCAAAAACATATTTCTTCATATAATCCGGAAAGGACAGATGGGTAGTGATTCTGATTATATCTGCCAATATAAAATAGCCAAAATTACTGTACTCGAATTTTGAACCGGTGGGAAAAGCCAAACTATCAGTAAATGCAGCTTTGATATAAACAGAATCTGGTTGATCCTTCATTCCGTCAAAGCCGGGAGGCTCTACCGGCAATCCGGAAGTATGGTTTAGTAAATGACGGATCGTAATAGCATTCCATTTTGCAGGCGCGCCTTTTATAAATTTTGTTATTGGATCGGTTAATTTTAACTTACCATTCTGCACCAGTTTCATGATACCTACTGCGATAAATTGTTTGCTGACGGAGCCTATCTTATAAACCGTCTTTTCCGAGGCAGCAGCATTCCATTCAATATTTGCCTGTCCATAACCTTTCGATTTTATTACGGTACCATTTTTTATAATCCCTATTGATAGTCCAATAATCCCCTGCTGCTTCATTTGGCTGGTTATAAAAACATCAATACTGTCCTGCTGTGCAATGACCGCACACGGTAAAAAAAAGAGTATTAGGAATAAAATAAATGATCTCATGGTATTAGAGTTTTGTATCTCTGGGCATGGATGTCGAAAATAGCTGCAAACGGCTGGGGGGCCTTTTGTTGATGGCAGCCTCTATGAATATAGGCAAATTCTCTTCCCGGATATTTTATTTATATTACCTGTTATGATAGATCTATCTCATGCGGAGAAACACATTCACTATGTCACGAATTTTCAAGACCTTGTTTCTACGCCGTTTACCGGAGAAATTAATGCGATTTGCTGGACTCGTAAGCTAACAGGTGATTTTTCTGAGATTATTAAAAAGGTAGCGCTAAGCGGAAACATAACGGAAATCGGACCAGCGGAACTTCGTGAGCTTCAGTTAAGTGAACAAGGGCAACTTGCCCGTGAAATTCTTTTAAATGACCTGAAGATATTGGAAGCTCATGGCGCATCGCCCATCCTTAATGTAATCAACCATTACGACCGGGATGATACGTTTTTTCCAACCGATGTTTATTCATTTCATGTAGATCGCTCCCCTATACCAACTGATACCTTTTTATGTACCTACTATGGCGAGTCCAGTGAAATATTGCCAAACTCGCAAGGCCAAAAGAAAGTACTTATTCCGGAAATACGTGATAAACTCAAAAAGCTATATCATGGAGCAGAGGAAGGTTTTGAATCATTCTTAAGTGAATATTCCTATGATCTGCACTATGAAGCGAAGCCTTATGCGCGGCCAATAAGCTTAGGTGTTGGTCACTTATGGAGGTTGGCGGTTGATCATCCTGAAAGTCAGGTTCCTCCCTGTATTCACCGGGCGCCAAAGGAATCCGGGCAGAATAGGTTGTTGATGATTTGTTGAATACAATGCTTAATAGCAAGACGATAAATGTAAACGCAAAACTGTTGACCATTATATTTTGACATGTAAGGATACGGATACGGCATCATGCGAAAACGTACTGTTTTAATCAAAATACATCGAACTAGAGCCCCTTTAAATCGAGTAAATTGAAGGGCTTCAATTTTCAGTCGTGGCGCCAAATTCGAACTTAGCTAGATGCAGATGAGACGCTATTAATGATTTTCCTAATATCTATTTTGAAGTCATCTGTGTCCTCAGACATATTGGCTTGCTCTATGTCCTGGTTCTGTTTTTTCAAATAGTCGATTTCAGTATTTAACTGCGCGACATATCTAGCTTCACAGTCAAACACATCCGGAGGATGCAGCATCCAGGTTACTTTTAAGAGCCCTTCGAATACACTTCGGGATAGAATTAAGGCACTTTGTATGCAAACTAAATCCCTTCGCGCCAAATCAATAATACTTTCTATTATCCGGACACAGTGTGTAATATTTAATAACGCCTCCACATGAGACTCATATCGCCCTAAATGTTTATCGTTACAGCTTCCAGGTAGGTTTTAATTCCCTTTTCAACCAAGTTACAAGTTGCTATAATTGATTCCGGTGGGTGAAAAATAACAGACATATTTCATTTCATTTTCAAAACATGTATTGAACGAGCCCATTTGATTGAGCCCATTAATATTAGAACGGATGCTAAAATGAAAATCAATAAAACAACAGAAAACAAAACTCACTTTACGAACAACTCTAGCTTATTATGCTTAAGTGTCTAGGCGACCAGATACTTAAATAAATCTACACAATATAGCGCTACCAAATATAAAAACTTATCAAGCTTGAACTTGCAAACCCCTATCTGTAGCAGATTAAGAAACTTTGAGAATAAATAAACGGGGATTTATTGAAACTAAAAAAACCGCTCGATGGGCGGTTTTCCATTTTTTATTGACAACCTGTCCAGACGGCAAGATTCGAACTTGCGACCTCCGACCCTAATCGGGACGCTACAACCGGACATAAAAAAACCGCACCATTTCTGATGCGGTCTAATTACTTCCGTCGGGGCGGCAAGATTCGAACTTGCGACCTCCTGCTCCCAAAGCAGGCGCGATAACCGGGCTACGCTACGCCCCGAACCCTTAAAAAAAGCTTGAGAGCCCTCTCAAACTTTCCGCGGTGAGGGAGGGATTCGAACCCTCGGTACAGTGTTACCCGTACGACGGTTTAGCAAACCGTTCCTTTCGGCCACTCAGGCACCTCACCATCCCCTTTGTTGGGGGTTGCAAAAATAGGAATTATTTAGAATTATCCAAAAGCATTTGCATTTTTTGCAATCACACCGCTCAAAAATCAGTACAATAAGGCCATTCACTTATAATTATTTATTTTTAGCAGCTAAATACTCCTTTCATGCAAACCTGCTATCGTCTGCTTTTGATAGCTGCCCTTGCCCTCGGCGCCTGTAACCGGCCCGGCAAAAATGCGGCAGCCCTCGAAGACTCTACTGCATTCAAAGCCATTACCGAAGAAGGTTTCCGCCAACACCTGAACGTGCTGGCAGCCGATTCCTTTGAAGGCAGAAAACCCTTCACCACCGGTGAAGAAAAAACGATCCGTTACCTCGAAACACAATTTAAGCAACTGGGCCTGCAGCCCGGTAATGGCAACAGCTATGTGCAGGAAGTACCAATGGTGGAGATCACCTCCGAACCAGCCGGTCCCCTGGTATTTAAAGGCAAGGGCGGACAGCTCTCCCTCAAATACCTGGATGATTACGTAGCCACTACCCGCCGCGTAACACCTAAAGTGCAGCTGAACAACAGTGAGCTGGTATTTGCCGGTTATGGCATTGTTGCGCCGGAATATAACTGGAATGATTACGCCGGCCTGGATGTAAAAGGTAAAACGGTGGTAGTGCTGGTAAATGATCCGGGATTTGCGGATACTGCACTGTTCAAAGGCCATACCATGACCTACTACGGCCGCTGGACCTATAAATATGAAGAAGCCGCCCGCCAGGGTGCTGCCGGCGTTATTATTATCCATGACACCGCCCCCGCCAGCTATCCCTGGGCCGTGGTAAGAAGCGGCTGGTCCGGCGCTAAGCTGTACCTGCAAACGGAAGATAATGATATGTCGCGCGCTGGTATGGAAGGCTGGATCACACTGGATGCCGCCAAAAAGTTATTCCAGCTGGCCGGCGTATCCGATACGCTGATGCAAAGCGCACGTAAACCGGGCTTTAAGCCGGTACCCCTGCCGGTAACCGCTTCCGTGGTGATAAATAACAAGCTCAAAAAATCTACCTCTCATAACGTACTGGCCGTATGGCCCGGCGCTACCAAACCGCAGGAATACATTATTTACTCTGCCCACTGGGATCACCTGGGTATTGGAGAAGCCATCAAAGGCGATTCCATTTACAACGGCGCGGCCGACAATGCTACCGGCACCGTAGCCCTGCTGGAAATTGCCAAAGCCTTTATCAGCCTGCAGCAGCGCCCGGCCCGCTCTATTCTGTTCATTGCCCTTACCGGCGAAGAGCAGGGGCTGTTAGGATCAGAATATTACGCCTCACACCCGGTATTCCCGAAAGACAGCACCGTGGCTGATATTAACATGGATGTGCTGAACACTTACGGCCGCACCAAAGATCTCACCATTGTAGGATTAGGTCAGTCAGAGCTGGATGATTATGCAGAACGTGCTGCTGCCAAACAGGGACGCACCATTTCCCCGGATGAAAACCCTTCTGCCGGTCACTTCTTCCGTTCAGATCATTTCAATTTTGCAAAAGTGGGTATCCCTGCCCTGTATGCAGGCAGCGGCACACAGTCGCTGGAACATGATACGGCCTGGGCCAAAACTAAGATAGAGGAGTACGGGCGCGACCGCTACCACTCTCCTTTTGACCAGGTAGACAGCACCTGGGAATACTCGGGCATGGTGGAAGATGCGCAGCTGTTATTTGATGTTGGCCACACCTTAAGTAATGAAACTACTTTCCCCGCATGGAAACAGGGCTCTGAATTTAAAGCAGCCAGGGAGAAGAAATAACGGGATAAGAACTAATAAATAAAAAAGGGGCTGTATCGATACAGCCCCTTTTTTATTGAAATACTTCATGGAAATTAATCCAGGCGCAGGTTTACGTTCTGAGTAAAGGCTACCGGTATCCAGATGGAATAACCCACCAGTTTTTCTGTAGTAGACTGCGAAACATATTCACCAAACTTGATCGCGCCATTCTTATAAACGATATGCTCCCACACCACAGTATGATCGCCGGTTGGCGCAGGGTAATGATCAGTATATTTTAAAGAAGTTTTCTCATTATTGAGCCATTCCCAGTTAAACTGAACGGTATAGCCATCTCCATTGTAATGGGTACCAGTACCATCTGCACGGAAGGTCAGTGTTTGAATATCCAGGCTTTCAGTATTGTTGGATCCGCCTCTCAGGTAATAGCTGTTGACATTATTTCTTATCCACCTCGACTCCTGTGTTTTCCAGGCAGTAGAGGTAAGAATGGCAGTAGTCATTGCCGTGTCGGTAATGCGAACAGTATCGCGTACTATGAGGGTATCGGTATTTTCCTTGGAACAGGAGGATACACTCATCTGAAGAGAGGCCAACGCGACAATGGCTACTACCGGTAACGCTGATAAAAATTTCATTGGTAAGGGTATTATTTTGAGGGACAAAAATAGGATATTTTACGTACTAATCACTTTTTTCATATATATTGTATTTTGAGTAGTAGACCTCTCGAATGAGTGGTTAATTGTTGAATGTGCTAAAATCAGCAGGCATTTCCTCCTGCATACAAGGAAGAGGCCGGAGTAACCCTCTAACATGGATTTAACGTTTTTTATGCAATTTATCCTGTGTAATACGTTATCTTGTTAGAACTTGGGATAAGCGAACTAAAGAGTTGGGAGATATGCGAACCTACAACCTTGCCTATACCTTTTAACCAGTTTTAATAATCAGCATGAAAGCATTTACACTGTTAACAGACCCGGTGTATGTAAAACCGGATCGGGAGTACACCCGCCTGCAAAAGTTTTTCAGATCACTTATTAAGGATGAAAGGGACCTTCCCTTTGTCTATCTCACCATCCGCATTACCCTTACTTTAATACCGCTGGCGATCTTATTGTACATACCCGGTGTAAATAACTGGATCTGGTGGACAGCCGCTGTAGCCTACCTGGTGCTCAATAATCTTATCCTGAAAGGTCCCTATATTTTGATGTTACATTGCACCAGCCACCGCGCTTTTTTTGAACGCAAATACAATTGGTTGAATCATTACCTGCCCTGGGTGCTGGGCCCCTTTTTTGGACAAAGTCCTGAAACTTATTATAGCCATCATATTGGTATGCATCACCCGGAAAATAATATGCCGGATGATGATAGCTGCACCATGTTCTTCCAACGGGATTCTCTGCGGGGCTTTGCGAAATATTTCGGCAGCTTCTTTTTTGCCGGCATCTTTCACCTGGCCAGCTATTTTATCCGTAAGAACCGCAAAAACCTGCTGAAACGTGCGGTAAGAGGTGAGATCCTGTTCATTGCCATGTGCATAGGCTTATGCTTTGTGAACTGGCCGGCCACCCTGGTGGTATTTATTATCCCCTTCGCCTTTTCCCGTGTGGTAATGATGATGGGTAACTGGGCGCAGCATGCTTTTATTTGCGCCAGTGAGCCGGATAATCCTTATAAGAACAGTATTACCTGTATTAATTCCACTTACAACCGCCAGTGCTGGAATGATGGTTACCATATTGGCCACCACCTGAAACCTTCTATGCACTGGACCGACTATCCGCATAACTTCCGTCAGAACCTGGATGTTTATGTGGCTAACGACGCCGTAGTGTTTGAGGGTATTGACTATATGCAGATCTTTCTTTTCCTGATGCTGAAACGTTACGATCTGCTGGCTAAACATTTTGTGAATATCGGCAACCGTTATAATTCGGATGCGGAAGTGATCTCCTTCCTGAAACAGCGCACCCGCCGGTTCCCTGCAATGGCCGTAGCCAGCAAGGCAGCCGTAGCCTGATCATAATACAACTTTCTATAAACGTAAAAGCACCCGGCAAGCCGGGTGCTTTTTTTGCATGGTTTCCTCTTAACAATTGATCGTATAAAACACTAGAAGTTTCCCTTATTCACATCCCACCACAGCCGGGTGCCGCCATTATCCGCGCCGCCTAACAGCTGAATGCCCTTGTTCAGCTCTGTTCTGTTGGTATTGTACTCATTCTGCGGGTAAGGTAAGCGTCGCACCTGTATATCGGTATCAATAGTACCACCGCTGTTATTATTTACTACCGTGAACAGTTTGGGATAACCCGTACGGCGAAACTCCGTCCAGGCTTCCTGCCCTTCCGGGAACATCGCGATCCATTTCTGCGTCATAATGCGCTCCAGCTTTTGTTCGTTGGTAGCTGCCTCACTCCACTGAATGGTAATATCAGAAGGCGCAGCTGCATTGTTTGCCGCATTCTTCGGATCTGTATAACCGGCTGGTTTTGCAGTGTTGTTATTGATGTACGCGGCATCTGTTACCCCCCACTGTGCCAGGGAGGTATTGATCCCCTGCTCATACAACGATTGTGCGCTACCGGCGGTATTGGACCAGCCGCGCAGGGCAGCCTCCGCACGCAAGAAATATACTTCTGCAGCGGTCATCAGCTGCACCGGTGTATTTAAGGTAAAAGAAGGTGAGCTGCCATCCTTAAAGTTAAGGGTAGAGTAGGTCTGGTAAGCCGGCTTATTAACGGTGCTGCCTATACGGATCCCTTTATACTGCACCGGGAAGCTGGCGTCAGTTGACTTGTCCATGTAACGGCCAATACGCGGATCGTTATACCCGGACATATAGCTCTGGATAGACGCGCCGATATTAATATCCGTCCAGTTCATCGCTATGAACACCAGCGGGTTGCTAAAACCGGCGCCGGCAACCTTTACTTTCATGATACCGTCATTATCCGTGATCACGCCGCCTTCAGCGGGGTTCAGGGCTTTTTCTGCCTGCGCCCTGGCCGTAGTGGGATCGATCTTTACAATGTGCATGGCTAAACGCAGGCGCAGGGAATTGGCAAACTGCAGCCAGCGGTTAAAATCGCCATTATACACCAGGTCCATGGGTGCAAATTCAAAAGGCAGCTTTTGCCCGCTGCTGATCCAGGATCTCAGTGTAGTGGTCGCAGCATCCAGCTCTGTGAAAAAGCTGTTGTAAATGGCTTGCTGGCTATCATACGCCACGCCGGATTTAGCGGTGCCAGCCTGGCTATAGGGTAAAGGACCATAAATATCTGTGGCCCGGCCCATGGCCATGATCTTTACCAGTTGCGCTACAGCAAATACAGCCGGGTAATCTTTATCCACGCCCATACCCTGCATCTTGCTTACGTAAGACAATACATCCAGGTACACTACTTTAAACGGTTCACCATTCCAGCTGGTCATCATGAAATAGTTCATGTTGGTGTTTCCTCCAAATGCGTTGGACGACATCATATAACCCGAAAAACAATCTGCGTTCAGATTTTGCTGCAGCTGGTACGAGTTAGGATCCCCACCGCCGGAGAAGTTGATCACCGCCATCTGCTCATGCGTCATAAGGGAGGTGAGGTTGGTATTTACGCCTGTATTATCCGTATTATATCTTTCAAAGTTCTTGGTACAGGCGCTGGCGCCGGTTAAGATCACCCCTGTCATAAACAGTAACCTGTATAACCGGGAGGATTTGTATATATTATTGTTAGTACGTTTCATGTTGAATCAGTTTTTTAGAAAGAGGCATTTAAAGACAGACCAAAACTGCGGGTAGCCGGCGGCATAAAAATGTCTACACCTGCCAGGCCATTACCGGTTGACATAGTTACTTCCGGGTCAAACGGCGCCTTTTTGGAGAAGTAAGCCAGGTTACGGCCTACCAGCCCTACTTTCAGGCCTTTGACGAAATGGGTCTTTACCGGAATGGCGTAATTCAGCGCTACTTCACGCAGGCGCACTACAGTGGCGCTGTAAATGTATTCACTGGATACCCCGGTACGGCCGCCTGTTACAGCATACCAGCTCTGCGCATCTACTACGCTCACGGCTTTACCGGTTGGGTCTACCCCGTTCACCTGTACGCCGCCTGCATTCCGTGCATCACCGCTGGCTTTGGATACGCCATACTGGTCCATCATGGCCTGTGTTACTGACAATACCTGCCCGCCAAATTTGCCATCTATCAGAAACCCTAAAGAAAAATTACCGTAGGTAATGTTGTTGTTCCAGCCCAGCTGCCATTTGGTATTGGCATTGCCCAGGTACGTCAGGTCGCCCCCCTGCACAATGGGTTTGCCATTTGCATCTATCATTACACGTCCCTGCGCATCGCGCGCCAGGGTGGTGCCATAAATATCCCCGTAAGAGCCGCCTTTGGCAAACTGGGATGCATAGCTGGTGCCGGACTGGCCGCTCAGCGTAAAGTAAGGCACGCGGTCGTCCAGGGAAATTACTTTGTTATCATTCACAGAGTAGTTCAGCGCAGTGTTCCATTTCAGCTTGCTGTTGCTGATCACATCATAACCTATGGATACTTCTACCCCCTTGTTCTGGATGTTACCGGCATTGATGTAAAAGCTGTTGTAGTAAGTAGCCTGGCTGGCAGAGATCTCCAGCGTCTGGTTCTTGGTATTGGTTTTATAATAGGTAGCATCTACATTCAAACGGTTATTGAAGAAACGCCATTCTGTACCCAGCTCCAGCGAGTTGGTAAGCTCCGGCTTCAGCGTGGTAAAAGGTGCTTTTGTGTTGTTAATTACACCACCACCGGCGCCGATCGTATAGGCAGCGGGGTTACTCATATATGCATCGGGTGAGTTACCTACCTGCGCAAACGAGCCTCTTACTTTGGCATAGCTGATAGCCTGCGGTAAGGTAAGCACCTGGCTCAGTATAAAGTTCAAACCTACAGAGGGATAGAAGTAGCTCATATCCGGTGTGTAAGAAAGGTTAGATGCCCAGTCGTTACGGGCCGTCAGATCCAGGTATACCCAATCATTATAGGAGATGTTGGCGCTTGCGAACACGGATTGCCACTGGCTGTGCTTTTCCTGCATGGTAGCAGAGTTCAGCGGGTTTAATACCTTAAAGTTCTGCAGGGTGAATACGTTAGGCAGGTACAATCCATCCTGGCCGGAAGCATAATAGTTACCGGTAGTTTTTACATCCCGCACGCTGGTACCTACCAAACCTGTTACCTTGAACTTATTAACAGGGAAGTTAAAATTGGCGATCAGGTCACCATACTGCTGGGTGTTTACGCCGTTGCGGTAATTGTAAGCGCCGTTCACCGGTGCAATTACATTGCTGGTGCCATCATACAGCTTCTGTTCGTAAATATCATTGATGCGGTCTATGCTTCCTCTGGCCTGTATGTTCAGCCAGGGTTTCACATCATACTTTACACTGGCATTCATCAGCACCCGGTTGCGGGTCAGTGAATTGGTATTGCGGTTAACGATCCACCAGGGATTCTGCTGGATATCTTCCGGGAAGCCCCAGTTCTGTGTGGGCCGGTTGGTAGCGGCATTCAGCTGCTCAAAGCCATTTTTATACGGCAGTATATCCACTCCGCGCGGAAACAGGTACAGGCCCGTTAAAGGGTTGGTGTAAAAACCGGCAGTAGGCGTGTTGTCTATGGTTTGCGTAACATAGTTCACATCTCCTTCCACCGTCAGCTTATTATCGAAGAAGTGACCGGTTTCCTTGAAGGTGATATTATTACGGCCCAGCTTATTGCCCGGCTCAATTCCTTTGGCGCTGGTGTTGGCGTAAGAGAAATAGGTTTGCGCCTTATCCGTACCTACGGAAAGATTTACAGAGTTGGTCCAGTTCTGGCCGGTCTGGTAAAAATCATCCAGGTTATCGTGGCCGCCGTTGGAAATTTTATTGCCCCAGCTTTGGGTAG
>Ga0102590_1000834_pt1 | contig 56842 bp, 65 predicted proteins | sample AraplaMF_Col_mMF_FD_76859 | JGI IMG/M metagenome (GOLD analysis project Ga0102590, IMG submission 76859) | Arabidopsis root microbial communities from the University of North Carolina, USA - plate scrape MF_Col_mMF | ecosystem: Host-associated > Plants > Roots > Endosphere | place: USA...
CAGGCCGTCGCGGCCCGACTTGCCCACGACGTCGCCGAAGAAAGCAAAACGCATGAATTAGTCCTCTTGGACGGCGATATACTCGTTTTCCGTCAGGATGGCGTCCAATCGTTGGTCGTGGGGCTCATCGGGCAGGCCGTGTGTCTCCTGGCCCACATAGGCCAGGCCCAGGACGAAGACGCGCTTGCGGGCGCGCAGGGTCGCCAGCGCTCGGTCGTAGTAGCCGCCGCCCTGGCCCAGGCGCCGTCCCTGGCGGTCGAAGGCCAGCAGCGGGGTGACCACCAGGTCGGGCTGGACGATGGGGCGCTCGGGGGGCGGCGCGACCAGGCCGATGGCGTCGCGGGCCAGGGCCTCGCCCGGCGTCCAGCGCCGGAACACCATGTGGCCGCCGCCTTCGGGGTCCGGCCCCTCGACGCTGGGCAGGGCCAGGGTCCAGCCGGCCCGCGCCAGCCAGTCGGCCAGGGCGAGGGCCGAAATCTCCGAGCCCAGGCCGTGATAGACGGCCGCCACCTGGTCGCGCGGATCGGGGAAGCGTTCGCTCAGCGGCGCCCGCGCCACGTCGACGAGCCTCCGGTCGGCGTCGGGATGCTCGCGCGCCAGCGCCTTGCGGCGGTCGCGGACGAACATCCGCAGGGCGGTCTTGGCGGCGGCGGGGTCTTTGAGGGCCATGACCGCAGTATGGGGGAAGGGTGGCGGCGCCGTGAAGAACCGTGAAGACGTTTCAATCCACTCGAACCTGTTTGTTACAGGTGGGCCCCGTGTTCCCGCAGCCACGGCCACGGGAGGGAACAGGTCCCGATAGAGAGATTAAGGTCCCTGGGAATAGAAATCTTCGACGAGGGCCACAGCTGACCCGCCATGGGGGAAGATAGGCGTTCGGGAGCCTGGGCGCCAGGGGGACGTTGTCGCACTGCTGGATAGACCCTCCGCCCGTGGGGGAGGCGGCCGAAGGCCGGTGGGGGGCGTTGTCGGATCGAGGATCCGAGATCCGGCCAGCTCCCGATCACTCCCCCTCCGTCGGCTTCGCCAACACCTCCCCCACGGGGGGAGGATTTATGAGACTCAGCCCTTCACCAGCTCCCCCATCACCGCGCTCCATCCCCGCTGCGCCTCCGCCCCGGCGCGGTCGAAGGCGGCCCGCAGGTGGCGGGTCTGGGCTTCGGTGAGTTCGGCTTCCAGCTTGCGACCCGAGGGCGTCAGGGCCAGCCGCTTGACCCGGCGGTCCTGGATCGAGGCCTCGGCGCCGACTAGGCCCATCTCCATCAGCTGGCGTAGCGGCGCGTTCAGGGCCTGTTTGCTGACGGCCAGCAGGTCGAGCAGGCCGCGCACCGACACGTCGGGCCGGCGGCCGATGAAATAGAGGATGCGGTGGTGCACCCGCCCCAGCCCCCGCTTTTCCAGAATGCGGTCGGGGCGATCGGTAAAGCCGCGATAGGCGAAATAGAATTGCTCGATCGCAGCGTGCAGGTCGTCCGAAAGGGCAGGATTATCCAGGTCAAGCATATTGACATAATAGGCCGCGCCGTCCCATCGTGTCGATAGGTCAAGGTCTTTGACACTGTTGGAGGAAGCGATGGCGCGGCTGTCGATGCGAAGTTCGGATATCAAGCCCTCGCCGGTCCGCGAGATGCTGAACGTATCGCAGCGCCCGGGCATGATCTCGTTCGCCGGCGGCCTACCCTCGCCCGAGACCTTCGCCGGGCTGGACCTGCCCCCGCCGCCGCGCGACCTGCTGCAATACGGCCCCACCGAGGGCGAGCCGGCCCTGCGCGCCCGCATCGCCGAGGACCTGGTCGCCCTGGGCCTGGACACCGCGCCCGACCGGGTGATGGTGCTGTCGGGCTCGCAGCAGGGCATCGACCTGGCCGCCAAGCTGGTCGTCGACGCCGGCACGGCCCTGGCGGTGGAATCGCCGGCCTACCTGGCCGCCCTGCAGGTGTTCCGCTTCTACGGCGCGCGGTTTGAGATCATCGACAGAAGCGCCCCTGGGACCGGCTGGGCCGGCGCCCCGCCGTCCATGGCCTACGTCATCCCCACCTTCCAGAACCCGTCCGGCCATTGCTGGACCGCCGAGGAGCGCCAGGCCATGGCGGCGGCCTGCCGGGCCAGCGACGTGATCCTGTTCGAGGACGACCCCTATCGCGACCTGGTCTACGCGCCCTGCGAGCGCACGCCGGTCTGCGCCGGCATGGCGGGCGGCTCGTGGATCTACCAGGGCTCGTTCTCCAAGACCGTCGCCCCGGGCCTGCGCCTGGGCTACCTGACCGCCTCGCCGGACCTGTTCCCCCTGCTGGTCCAGCTGAAGCAGACGGCCGACCTTCACACCAACCGGCTCAGCCAGTGGATGGTGCTGCAGTACCTGGACGACCCCGGCCGCGCCGCGCGGATGGAGCAGGTCCGCGACCTCTATCGCCGCAAGCGCGACGCGTTCGCCGACGCCCTGGCGCGCCACCTGGGCAACCGGGCCTCCTGGACCTTGCCGCCGGGCGGGCTGTTCTTCTGGCTGACCCTGGCGGACGGGGTCGATGTCGAAGCCCTGCTGAAACGCTGCGTCGAGCGCGGCGTGCTGTTCACCCCCGGCAGCCACTTCCTGGCCGAGGGCGGGGCGTCACCCACCATCCGCCTGAACTTCAGCCTGGCCGAACCGGAAGCGGCGGAGCGGGGGCTGGCGGTGATTGGGGAGATGCTGGGGGAGATGAGTTAGTTCCCCCTTTCAGCCGTCATTCCCGCCCTTGTGGCGGGAACCCCTTTAATACCCCGCAAGGGCAAGGGGGTGGCGCGCTGGCGCGCCAAACCGCTTCACCGTCAGCTGGACGAGAGGTTCCCGCCACAAGGGCGGGAATGACGGCCAAAAAGGAAAAGGAAGGGCGCGCGAACGCCCCCTACCCCTGAACCAGGGCCTCGATCTTCTCGGAGGCGGCGTCCAGGGCCTTTATGGCGCGGATCTCGACGCGGGTCTGCTCGGTCTGCAGGCGGGCCAGTTCCGACTGGGCGTGGGCCAGGCGCAGCTTCAGGTCGCTCAGCTCGTCGGCCAGCAGCAGGGCGCCCATCAGGAACAGGCGCGTCTCGCCCAGCTGGCCGACGTCCTGGCTGACCTGGCGGACCTGGCGGTCGAACAGGCGGGCGATCTCCAGCAGGTGGGCCTCCTGCCCGTCCTCGCAGCCGACGGTGTAGGGGCGGCCGTTCACCTGGATGGTCAGTTGGGCCATGGGTCAGGCCTCCCTTTCCGTCACGCCGTCATCGGGGTCGAGGTCGCCGAACAGGTCGCCGGCGTCGGCGCCCTCATCCCCGAGGTCGTCCTCGTCGTCGTGGACGCCTTCGGTGATCAGGCTCTCGTCGCCCAGGGCGGCGCGGATCTCGGCGATGGCCCGGCCCAGGGCCTCGGAGGCCTGTTCGCCGGCTTCTTCCAGGGCCTTTTCACGGGCCCGGGCGGCTTCCAGGTCGAGGGCCAGGCGCGCGGCCTTGGACTCCGCCAGGGCCTGGGCCTCGGCGTCGAACAGGCCCGGATCGTCGCCCGATCCCGCCGAGGCCGCCGCGGCGGCGGCCGAAAACGCGGCCAGGCGCGCGGTGCGCTCGGCCGTGATCTTCTGCTCCAGCTGGCTGACGGCGCGCTCCAGGCGTCGCGCGGCCAGTTCGAGGGCGTTCCCTTCGCCCGGGGTCATCGGCATCGTCCAACGGTCATGCAGCGCAACATATAGACTGCGGCCTGCTTCGCCACCCGCCATGGCGACAATTGGGCGACGAAACCGTGCGGATAACAATAGGTCATCCAATGTGAGCGCTCGCACAGGTTTCTTGGGGTTGACTTCCCCGCCCCGCACCGCAAAACGCGCTGCAAAATCAAGGTAACGCCGGTCGCCTCGGCCGGACGCTCGTTAGGAGAAAGACCTCATGGCCATTCGCGTCGCCATCAACGGCTTCGGCCGGATCGGACGTCTCGTCCTGCGTTCCATCGCCGAACACGCGCGCCGCGACATCGAGGTCGTCGCCATCAACGACCTCGGCCCGGTCGAGACCAACGCCCACCTGCTGCGCTACGACAGCGTCCACGGCCGCTTCCCCGGCGTCGTCACCTCGGGCGAGGACTGGATCGACGTCGGCCTGGGCAAGATCAAGGTCACGGCCATCCGCAATCCGGAAGAGCTGCCGCACAAGGACCTGAACGTCGACATCGCGTTCGAGTGCACCGGCATCTTCACCGCCCGCGACAAGGCCGCCCTGCACCTGAAGGCCGGCGCCAAGCGCGTGCTGGTCTCGGCCCCGGCCGACGGCGCCGACAAGACCATCGTCTACAAGGTCAACCACGAGACCCTGACCGCCGAGGACATCGTCGTCTCGAACGGCTCGTGCACCACCAACGCCCTGGCCCCGGTGGCCAAGGTCCTGCACGACCTGGTCGGCATCGAGCGTGGCTACATGACCACGATCCACAGCTACACCGGCGACCAGCCGACGCTGGACACCATGCACAAGGACCTCTACCGCGCCCGCGCCGCGGCCTTGAGCATGATCCCCACCTCGACCGGCGCCGCCAAGGCCCTGGGCCTGGTACTGCCGGCCCTGAAGGGCAAGCTGGACGGCTCGTCGATCCGCGTGCCGACCCCGAACGTCTCGGTCATCGACCTGAAGGTCGTGCCCTCGCGCGACACCACGGTCGACGAGGTCAACGCCGCCCTGAAGGCCGCCGCCGACGGCGACATGAACGGCGTGCTGTTCACCACCACCGACCCGCTGGTCTCGTCGGACCTGAACCACATCGCCGCCAGCTCGACGGCCGCCCTGCCCCAGACCCAGGTCATCGAGGGCAAGCTGGTCCGCGTGCTCAGCTGGTACGACAACGAATGGGGCTTCGCGACCCGGATGAGCGACACCGCTCTGGAAATGGCGAAGTTCCTGTAAGATCGGAGACGGGGCATGAAGGGGCTTTGGATCGCAACGATCGTGCTCTGGGCCCTCGGCCTTTTGGCGCTGCCGACGCTGATCGGCGGCCCCGGTTTTTCTCAGATGCTGGGGGCGGAGCGTGAGCTTCGCCCCTTCGTCATGTTTCTGGGCGCCCTCATTTGCCTCTCGGGCCTTTGGCTCGTCGCCACGCTGACGGTCGCCTTTAAACACCGTGGAAGGGACAGGGTATTGGCGTTGGCCGTGACCGTCGGGATGGCGGTTGTCTTCCTGGCGATTACGCCTCTGGCCTCGCTTTCGACCTACAAAACAACGACCTCAACAATCAAAGTCGACCTGCCGGCCACCGGCGGCGCCGCGCACTGATCGACCTGGAGACTTTCCAAAGATGCCCTTCCGCACCCTCGACACCGCCGATCTCGCCGGCAAGCGCGCCCTGGTCCGGGTGGACTTCAACGTGCCCGTCGACGGCGGGGCGATCACCGACGACACCCGTCTGCGCGCGGCCCTGCCGACCATCCACTACCTGTCGACCAAGGGCGCCAAGGTCGTCCTGCTGGCCCACTTCGACCGCCCCAAGGGCAAGGTCGTGCCCGAGATGAGCCTGGCCTTCGTGGCCGAGCCGCTGGGCAAGCTTCTGGAGCAGGAAGTGGCCTTCGCCGGCGACTGCGTCGGTCCGGCCGCCGCCGAGGTCGTCAACGCCATGGAGAACGGCGGCGTCGCCCTGCTGGAGAACGTCCGCTTCCACGCCGGCGAGGAGAAGAACGATCCCGCCTTCGCCGCCCAGCTGGCCGAAAACGGCGACCTCTATGTCGACGACGCCTTCAGCGCCGCCCACCGCGCCCACGCCTCGACCGAAGGCCTGGCCAAGCTGCTGCCGGCCTATCCGGGCCTGGCCATGCAGCGCGAGCTGGACGCCCTGGACGCCGCCCTGGGCAACCCCAAGAAGCCCGTGCTGGGCATCGTCGGCGGCTCCAAGGTCTCGACCAAGCTGGACCTGCTCAACAACCTGGTCGCCAAGCTGGACCGCCTGGCGATCGGCGGCGGCATGGCCAACACCTTCCTGTTCGCCCAGGGCCACGACGTCGGCGGCTCGCTGTGCGAGAAGGACCTGGCCGACACCGCCCGCCAGATCATCGCCACCGCCGAAAAGAGCGGCTGCGAACTGCTGCTGCCGATCGACGTGGTGGTGGCCAAGAAGGTCGCTCCGGGCGTCGACGCCGAGACCCGCGACCTCGCCGACGTCCAGGCCGACGACCTGATCCTGGACGCCGGCCCCAGGAGCGCCCAGCGGCTGATCGAGGCCATGGACGCCAGCCAGACCCTGATCTGGAACGGTCCCTTGGGCGTTTTCGAGGTGCCCCCCTTCGACGAAGCGACCGTTTCGGCGGCAAAACACGCCGCGAAACTCGCCAAGTCGGGTAAGATCGTAGCCGTCGCGGGCGGGGGTGATACCGTGGCGGCGTTGAACCACGCGGGCGTTTCGGGCGATTTCACCTTCGTCTCGACCGCCGGCGGCGCGTTCCTGGAATGGATGGAAGGCAAGACGCTCCCGGGCGTCGCGGCCCTCGAGGTTTAGAAACGTTTCCCCGGCCAAGGCCGGGGAAAACGGGATGGGAGACCGGATCCAATCCGGCGAAACATCATTCGACCACCGGGGCCGAGGAAACCCGGGATAAACTTTCACCGTCGAGGCCGAGGAAACTCGACGCGGACTACGGGCGAAGAACGCAAAGCGTCAAAAGCCCCAAAAACAAGAAACCACCCAAACACTTCACGCTTGCAGGAGAACATCACGTGGCGAGGATCACGCTAAGACAGTTGCTGGACCATGCGGCGGAGCATGACTATGCGCTGCCGGCCTTCAACATCAACAACATGGAACAGGGCCTGGCGATCATGGAGGCGGCGGAAGCCGTCAATTCCCCGGTCATCATCCAGGCCTCGCGCGGCGCGCGCAGCTACGCCAACGACATCATGCTGGCCCGGATGATCGACGCCCTGGCCGAGATCTATCCCAACATCCCGGTGTGCATGCACCAGGACCACGGCAACGGCCCGGCCACCTGCGCCACGGCGATCCAGTACGGCTTCACCTCGGTGATGATGGACGGTTCGCTGATGGAGGACGCCAAGACCCCCGCCACCTACGAATACAACGTCGAGGTCACCCGCAAGGTGGTCGAGATGGCCCACAGCTGCGGCGTCTCGGTCGAGGGCGAGCTGGGCGTGTTGGGCTCGCTGGAAAGCGGCATGGGCGAGGCCGAGGACGGCCACGGCTTCGAGGGGGTCCTCTCGCACGACGAGCTGCTGACCGACCCGGACCAGGCGGTGGAGTTCGTCGAGCGCACCGGCGTCGACGCCCTGGCCATCGCCATGGGCACCAGCCACGGGGCCTACAAGTTCACGCGCAAGCCGGACGGCGACGTCCTGGCCATGCACGTGATCGAGGAGATCCACCAGCGCCTGCCCAACACCCACCTGGTGATGCACGGCTCCTCGTCGGTTCCCCAGGAGCTGCAGGACGTCATCAACCAGTACGGCGGCGCCATTCCCCAGACCTGGGGCGTGCCGGTCGAGGAGATCCAGCGCGGCATCAAGCACGGCGTGCGCAAGGTCAATGTCGACACCGACAACCGCCTGGCCATCACCGGCGCGATCCGCAAGATCCTGATCGAAAAGCCGCACGAGTTCGACCCCCGCGCCTATCTCAAGCCCGCCAAGGAGGCCATGCGCCAGGTCTGCCAGGACCGCTTCGTGCAGTTCGGTTCGGCCGGCCACGCCGACCGGATCAAGCCGCTGTCGACCGCGACCATGGCCAAGCGCTACGTGTCCGGCGAACTGAACGCCAAGTTCGGCGCGGCGGCCAAGAAGGCGGCGGCGGAGTAAGACCCAGGGCGGGGACAGGCACATGTGCCTGTCCCCAACCGTGCCTCACCCCCTTGGCGGATACACATGCACCCCGCCGTTCGGGTCCTCGACCTCGCCCTCGACGGCCAGGTAGTCCGGGCCGATCGGGACCTTGCCGTGGCCGTCGGGGATGTCGAGCACGTAGGTCGGCTGGCACAGGCCCGAGAACCGGCCGCGGATGGCGCGCATCAGGGCGCGGCCTTCCGCCACCGTGGTCCGCAGGTGGGCCGTGCCCGGCGCATGGTCGCCGTGGTGCAGGTAGTAGGGCCGGATGCGGGTCTCAACGAAGCCGCGCATCAGGGCGCCCAGGGCCTCCGGGTCGTCGTTGACGCCCCTCAGCAGCACGGTCTGGCTCAGCATCGGTACGCCCGCGTCGATGATCCGGGCGGCGGCGGCCCGCGCGGCCGGGGTCAGCTCGCGGACATGGTTGGCGTGCAGGGCCACATAGACCGTCTTGCCGCTGGCCTTCAGGGCCGCGACCATGGCGTCGGTGACCGCCGCCGGGTCGACCACCGGCACGCGGGTGTGGAAGCGCACGACCTTGACGTGGCCGATGGCCGCCAGCCGCCGGCCCAGGTCGCGCAGGCGGCGCGGCGACAGCACCAGCGGATCGCCGCCGGTGACGATCACCTCCCAGATCTCAGGGTGGGTGGCGATATAGGCGAAGGCGGCGTCCAGCTGTTCCGGCGACAGGTTGGCCGCGCCCCCGGGCCCGACCACCTCGCGGCGGAAGCAGAACCGGCAATAGACCGCGCAGGTGTGGGTGGGTTTCAGCAGCACGCGGTCCGGGTAGCGGTGGACGATCCCCTCGACCGGGCTGTGGGCCGCGTCGCCGATCGGGTCGGCGACCTCGCCGGGGCTTTCCAGCAGCTCGGCCTCGCCGGGCAGGAACTGGCGGGCGATCGGGTCGCTTTCGTTGGCCGGGTCGATCAGCTCGGCCATGTCCGGGGTGACGGCCACCGCGTAGCGCGCCGCCACGGCCTCCAGCGCCGGCAGGCGCTCGAGGGCGATCAGGCCGGCCTCGGCCAGGGCGGCGGCGCTGCGAAGGGTGCGGGCGGCGGTCATGAGGCGCGGGATATGGCCGATTAAGGCGTCCTGGGCAATGCGGCGGCTCAGCCGAGGTCTTCGACAAACGCCCGGCGCCGGGTCTCCAGCGCGCCTTTCAGCAGCCGCCGGAAGGTCGGGCATTCCATGTGGCTGGGGGCGGGACAGGCGGCGGCGTGGCGCAGGCCGTCGCGCAGGGCGGACAGGCGACGGACCGTCCGGTCCAGGTCGTCGGCCTTGGCCGACAGCTGGGCGCGGTCCAGGCGCGGCCGCCCCGCCGCGTCGACCATGCCGTCGATCTCGTCCAGCGTGAAACCGGCCGCCTGGGCCAGGGCGATCAGCGACAGGCGCTCGACCACGCCGGCCTCGAACAACCGCTTCAGGCCGCGCCGGCCGACCGAGACGATCAGCCCCTTTTCCTCGTAGTATCGAAGCCTGGACGCGGCCATTCCGGTGGCGGCGGCGACCTGGGCGATGTCGAGCGGTTTCACCATTGACCTCAAGTGGACTTGAAGTCGTAGCCTCGTCCACGATCGACATGCAAAGCAAGGAGCATCGCGTGACGCAGCCGCCGACGACGCCCAATCAGGCCCAGGCCGAGCTCTGGAACGGCCTGGCCGGCCGCAACTGGGTGGAGCAGAACGCGCTGCTCGACCGCCTGCTGGAGCCGCTGGTGCAGCCGCTCGTCGACGACGTCCGCAGACAGGGCGCGCGCGACGTGCTCGACGTCGGCTGTGGGGCCGGGGCGACGACCTTCGCCGTGGCGCGGAGCCCGCGGGGACAAGGCCGCTGCACCGGCCTGGACCTGTCGGCCCCGCTGATCGACCTGGCGCGGCGGCTGGCGGTCGAAACCGGCGTCGACAACGCCGACTTCATCGTCGCCGACGCCCAGCTTCACGCCTTCCCGCCCGCGCGCTTCGACGCGGTGATCTCGCGGTTCGGGGTGATGTTCTTCGACGATCCGGTCGCCGCCTTCGCCAACCTGCGGCGCGCGGCGCGGACGGACGCCCGGCTGGCGATGGTCGCCTGGCGCGGGATCGAGGACAACCCGTTCATGACCGCGGCGGAACGCGCGGCCGCCCCGCTGCTGCCCGAAGCGCCGCCGCGCGCGCCGGACGCGCCGGGCCAGTTCGCCTTCGCCGATCGCCAGCGGGTGAGCGGGATCCTGACGGCCGCCGGCTGGCGCGAGGTCGACCTCCAGCCGCTCGACGTCGCCTGCGAGATGCCGGCCGACGACCTGGCGACCTACGCGGTCCGCATGGGGCCGGTGAGCCTGGCGCTGCCAAGCCTGGAGCCTGACCGCCGCGACGCGGTGATCGAGGCCGTGCGGCGGGGCTTCGAGCCCTTCGTATCCGACGGCGTGGCGCGGTTCACCGCGGCGTGCTGGATGATCCGGGGCCAGGCTTAGGGACGCCCCGCCTGCCCGCCACCGGCGTCCCGACGCCGGCCGAACGCGACCTGACCGATCACCGCAGAATCGCTGGATAAGCGTTTTCGAACGGAGCGCCCGACGATGAAACTGATCTCCACCCTGATGCTTGCGGCGGCGGTGATGTTGGGCGGGGGCGCGGCCTTGGCCGAGACGCGATATCTGGTCGGGACCTATAGCGCCGATGGCCACAAGGGCATGTCGCTGCTGAAGTTCGACGCGGCGACTGACCGTTTCACCGCCGTGCGGACCTTCGCCGACGTCGAGAATGCCTCGTTCGCATTGCACGACGCCAAGACTGGGCGGGTCTACGTCACCGACGAGATCGAGAGCGCCGGGCGGGTGGGCGCCTACCGACTGTCGCCCGACGGCCGGACGCTGAAGCCGCTGGCCGTCCAGCCGTCCGAGGCCGGCGCGCCCTGCTACCTGGCCCTCAGCCCCGACAAGAGCCGCCTGGCCGTGGCCAACTATTTCGGCGACGTGGTGGCGGTTTTCCGCCTCGACCCGGTCACCGGCGCGATCCAGCCCGGCCCCCAGGTGCTGCACGCGGCCGGCGAGCCGAAGGCCGCGTTCGAGGCCGGCCACGCCCACTGGGTCCAGTGGTCGCCGGAGGGCGACCGGCTCTATGTCAGCGACCTGGGGCACGACGAGATCCGCGCCTATCCCTACGACGCCAGGTCCGGGACGGTCGGCGCCCCGACCGTCGCCGCCACCCTGCCCAAGGGGGCGGGACCGCGCCACATGGCTTTCCATCCCAAGGGCCGCTTCGCCTATGTGGTCACCGAATACGCAAACACCGTCGTCGCCTTCGCGCGCGCGCCGGACGGAACCCTGACCGCCCTGCAGACCGTCAACACCCTGCCGGCCGATTTCTCCGGCAAGAGCCAGGCGGCGCATCTGGCGATCAACGCCGCCGGCGACGTACTCTATGTGTCCAACCGCGGTCACAACTCGATCGCCAGCTTCCGCATCGGCGCGGACGGGACGCTGACGCCGCTGCAGACGATCGCGACGGGGGGCGACTGGCCTCGGTTCTTCCTGCTGGACGAAGCGCGGAAGCGCCTGTTCGTGGCGCACCAGCGCAGCAATGACATCGTCGTGTTCCACGTCGCGGCGGACGGCCAGCTGACGGCGACCGACAAGCGGTTCGAGATGTCACGGCCGGTGATGATGGTGCCCCTGCCGTAGGGCCGGAGCGACGGGCCCTATTCCGCCACCGGCGTCCACAGCACCTGGTCCACCCGGTTCGCCCCCGTCGCCAGCATCACCAGCCGGTCGAAGCCCAGGGCCGAGCCGGAGGCGTCGGGCATGATCGCCAGGGCCGCCAGGAAGTCCTCGTCCAGCGGGTAGCGCTCGCCGTAGACCCGGGCCTTCTCGTCCATCTCGGCCTCGAAACGGCGCCGCTGTTCGCCGGCGTCGGTCAGCTCGCCGAACGCGTTGGCCAGCTCCACCCCGCAGGCATAGAGCTCGAACCGCTCGGCCACCCGCGGATCGCCCGGCTTGGGCCGGGCCAGGGCGGCCTCGGCGGTCGGATATTCGCAGAGGATCGTCGCGCGGCCGATCCCCAGGTTCGGCTCGACCTTCTCGACGATCACCCGGCTGAACACGTCGGCCCAGGTGTCGTCGTCGGCGACGCGGATCCCCGCCGCCCGCGCCGAGGCGGCCAGGGCGTCGCGATCGGTCTCGCCGCCGGGGCCGATCGAGGCCAGCAGGTCGACGCCGGCATGGCGTTCGAAGGCCTGCGCCACCGTCACCCGCTCGGGCGTGGCGAACGGGTCGCACGCCTGGCCACGAAAGCGGAATTCCTGGGTTCCCGCGGTTTCCGCCGCCAGGACCAGCAGGGCGGCGCAGTCGTCCATCAGCGCCTGGTAGGGCTCGCCGACCCGGTACCATTCCAGCATGGTGAACTCGGGATGGTGCAGCGCCCCGCGCTCGCGGTTGCGCCAGACCTTGCCGAAGTCGAAGATCCGCCGCTCGCCCGCCGCCAGCAGTTTCTTGCACGAGAACTCCGGCGAGGTGTGCAGGTAGAGCGCCGTGCGTTCTCCGGAAAGCGTCAGGGCGGCGGTCTCGAAGGCGTGCAGGTGGGCCTCGGCGCCGGGCGAGACCTGCAGGGCCGCGGTCTCGACCTCCAGGAAGTCGCGGGCCGCGAACCAGGCCCGGAACGCGGCCTTGATCCGGTTGCGGGCCAGCAGGAACGGCCGCCGGTCGGCGTGGTTTTCGGGCCGCCACCAGGGCGAGGGAGACGGTGTCTGCACGGGAAACGCTCTGGTCGGGCTGGCGAACTTGGCGAGGATCGCTATAGGAGGGCGATATCCAACGCAAATTCGCGCGGCTCCGGGCCGCCGCGGGATCAAGGACGAACTAAGTGACTAAAGTCGCCGCCAGCTCGCTGAGGAAGGGTTCCGTCGTCGATATGGACGGCAAGCTCTACGTGGTCCTCAACGCCGAAAACATCCACCCCGGCAAAGGCACGCCGGTCACCCAGCTGAACATGCGCCGCATCTCGGACGGGGTGAAGGTGTCCGAACGCTACCGCACGACCGAACAGGTCGAGCGCGCCTTCGTCGACCAGCGCAACCACACCTTCCTGTACCAGGACGGCGAGGGCTACCACTTCATGAACCCGGAAAGCTACGACCAGCTCGTGGCGACCGAAGATGTGGTCGGCGACCTGGGCGCCTACCTGCAGGAAGGCATGACCGTCCAGCTGTCGACGCACAACGAGGTGCCGATCGCCCTGGAGCTGCCGCGCACCGTGGTGCTGGAGATCGTCGACACCGAACCGTCGGTGAAGGGCCAGACCGCCTCGTCCTCGTACAAGCCCGCCGTGCTCAGCAACGGCGTGCGCACCATGGTCCCGCCGTACATCGCGGCCGGCACCAAGGTGATCATCCTGACCGAAGACGGCTCGTACCAGGAACGCGCCAAGGACTAAGCGTCCTCGCGAGCTTCCAAAAGCCTGTCATCCCGGCCGCAGCGCAGCGGAGAGCCGGGACCGACGCCTGAGCTCAGCGCTTCGGCCCGGTCCCGGATCTTCGCGCTCCGCGCTTCGTCCGGGATGACAGGCTTTTCGCGTTTCAGGGGCGAGCCGTCACCACCGCAAAGCCCACTTCCCCACCACCGCGCCCAACAGGCCGGTCCCCAGCACCCCCAGGGTGTACCAGGTCCCCACGAACACCATGGTGCTCTCGCCGCAGTGCAGGCCGTAGACCGTGGCCGCCACGCCGCCGGCGAAGGCCCCGGCCGCGAAGCCGGTCAGGACCGGGCGGGTCGGGGCCATGCCGCGCAGCACGACCAGCGTCGCCGCCAGCCCCGGCAGGGCGAGGGCCAGGATGTTGCGCGCGCAGACCGTCCAGGAATGGCCGCGCATCATCAGCCGCCGATGCTCCGGGTCGGCGGCCAGCCACTGGCCCAGGCCCAGGCCGACGAACACCGCCAGCACCAGGGCCCCGAACAGCAGCGCCTTGCGCGGCGCGCCGTCGGGCCGGGCCAGGCGTTCCAGCGCCCAGAAGCCCGCCACGCCCAGCAGGGCGGTATAGGTCGCCTTCATCCAGAACATCCGGCCGGTCATGGCGTCCATCAGGTCGTGGCGCGTCCCCAGCCAGGCCAGCACCATCACCAGGGCCGCCAGGGCCCCGGCCACGGCCACGGCCGCGAACCGGCGCTGCAGCGTCCCGGCCGGGACGGCGCGCGGGTCGGCCGCCAGCTGATCGATCAGATCATCCGTCCGCACGGCCGCGCATCCTTTCTCCGAGGCTCTTGAGCGCCCGGTGCAGGGCGACCTTGGCCGCGCCTTCCGAGACGCCGGCCCGGGCGCCCGCCTGGGCCAGGCTGAGGCCCTGGATCTTGACGTCGCGCACCAGATTGCGCTGGCGCTCGGGCAGGGTCTCCAGCGCCCGGTCCAGGTCCATGGCCGAACCGTGCTCGGGGGCGTAGGCGGCCAGCACCTCGACATAGTCGTCGATCGGCACGGTGGCCCGGACCTTGCGCCGCCGCCAGTGGTCGATCAGCTTGTAGCGCGCCAGGGCGAAGGCCCAGGGGGTGAACGGCTGGGCGCGATCGTAGGTCGCGCGCCGCGTATGCACCGCCATCAGGGTCTCCTGCACCAGGTCCTCCACATCGCCGGGGGCGTCGCGCATGCGGCGCTCGAAATAGACGCGGAGCCTACCGCCCAACTGGGACAGCAACAGCCGATAGGCCGGGGCGTCGCCGTCCAGGCCCAGCAGCATCAGCGCCTTCAGGGCGGCCTCGGTTTCCGTCACGCCTCCCCCTTGTTCGCGCGAGACGGGCCGATGGTTACACCGCGCCGCGGAAGGCGGGAACCATGTCCGGCGATTTTCGGCGCGCCGCGTTTTTGTCCGCGGACCGGTGTAACCTTTCGCCGCCGCCGTCCGTAACTCCCCCTTGACCGCGCAGGACGGGCCGACGAACGGCGCCGGGCGCGGCCAGACCCAGACGAAGGAAACGTCCCCCATGAACAAGACCCCCGCCCTCGCCCTCGCCGCCGTGTTCGCCTTGAGCGCCGGCGCCGCCATGGCCCGCGACGACATGAAGCCGGCCAAGACCGAAATGGAAAAGTGCTACGGCGTGGCCAAGGCCGGCCAGAACGACTGCAAGGCCGGCGCCGGCACCTCGTGCGCGGGCACCTCCAAGGTCGACTACCAGGGCGACGCCTGGAAGAAGGTCGCCAAGGGCACCTGCACCAGCATCAAGACCCCGAACGGCGCGGGCTCGCTGGCGCCGAAGGCCTGACCGAGGCCCCCATAAGCTTTGTCATCCCGGACGAGCGCGTAGCGCGAAGATCCGGGACCGACCCAGAGCGCCTGCGTTTCCGGCGGTCCCGGATCTGCGCTTCGCTTCGTCCGGGATGACAGGCTTTTGTCACCGAAAAGAACACGCCCCCATGCCTCCCACCGCCGGCCTCGGCCTCAAACCGCAGCACTACGCCGAGGCCCTCGCGGCCGAGGACGAAGGCCTGTGGTTCGAGGTCCATCCCGAGAACTACATGGCCGCCGGCGGGCCGCGCCTGCGCTGGCTGGAGGCGATCCGCGCCAGGCATCCGCTGTCGCTGCACGGCGTGGGCCTGTCCCTGGCCGCCGACGCTGATCCGGACCCGACGCACCTGGCCGCCCTCAAGGCCCTGGCCGACCGGTTCGAGCCGTTCGTGGTGTCCGAACACCTGGCCTGGAGCGCCTGGCGCGGGGTCCACCAGCCCGACCTGCTGCCCTTTCCCCGCACCCAGGCGGCGCTGGACCGCATCGCCGCCAATATCGGCCGCACGCAGGACGTCCTGGGACGGACGATCCTGGTCGAGAACCCGTCCCTCTACCTGCCGCTGACCGGCCATGCGTTCGACGAGACCGCTTTCCTGGCCGAGCTGGCCCGCCGCACCGGCTGCGGCCTACTGGTCGACGTCAACAACGCGTTCGTCAGCGCCAGCAACCTGGGCTACGCCGCCGAGGCCTATCTGGACGCCCTGCCCGCCGACGCGATCGGCGAGATCCACCTGGCCGGCCACGGTGTCGATGAAGGCGGCTCGAGCCTGCTGATCGACACCCACGGCGCGCCGGTGGCCGAGGCCGCCTGGACGCTGTATCGCCGCCTGATCGACCGCATCGGCCCGCGCCCCACCCTGATCGAGCGCGACGACGACATCCCGGCGTTCGACGTGCTGATGGTCGAGCGGGACCGGGCGCACGGAATGCTGACGGGGGCAGGCGCATGCGCCTGCCCCCAACCGCTCCCCGCCGAGCCGGCCGATGTCTGAGCTGGAAAGGTTCCAGGACGCCTTCGTCGCCGCCCTCGCCGAACGCACCGCCACGCCCATCGCCGGCTGGCTGCCCGCAGGCGAGGACCAGCCCGCCGGCCTTTCCGTCTACCGCAACACCATCGCCAAGGGCTGCGTCGACGCCCTGGCGGCCAATTTCCCGACCGTGGCCCGCCTGGTCGGTGACGACTGGTTCCGGGCCGCCGCCGCCCTGTTCGCCGCCGAGCATCCGCCGGCCGGCGCCACCCTGCTGGCCTATGGCGAGGCCTTTCCCTACTGGCTGGCGCGCTTCCTGCCGGCCGACGACCTGCCCTACCTGCCGGCCATGGCGCGGATGGACCAGATGTGGACCACCGCCCTGTTCGCGCCCGAGGCCCAGCCTCTCGCGGCCGAAGCCTTCGCCCTGTCCCCGGACGCCCTGGCCGCCGCCCGCCCGCGCCTGCATCCCAGCCTGGCCTTCGCCTGGTTCGACGGCGGCCTGCCGGGCCTGTGGCTGGCGGCCCGCCAGCCCGATCCCGGCGAGATGACACTGGCCGAGGCCCCGCAGGGCGTGCTGATCGTCCGCCCCGAAGACACGGTGCGGAGCCGCCTGCTCGACGCGGCCGGCTTCGCCTTCCTCGCCGCCGCCCGAGACGGCGCCAGCCTGGGCGAAGCGATCACCGCCGCCGCGGACGCCGACCCCGCCGCCGACCTCGCAACCCTGTTCGCCGCCCTGATCGCCGACGGCGTATTCGTCGGCCTCGTCCCCGGAGATCCCGCATGACCAGCCAGACGCTGACGCCCTCCGCCCCGCGCTCCTGGAGCCGGCCGTTCGACGGCCTGGCCGCCCTGGCCCATCGCGCCCTGCCCGACGGGGTGCTGGCCCTGGTCGCCCGCCTGGGGATCGCCTCGGTGTTCTTCCTGTCCGGCCGCACCAAGGTCGACGGGATCCTGCACATCACCGACGGGACCTATTCGCTGTTCGCCGACGACTACGCCCTGCCGCTGATCCCTTCGGACGTCGCCGCCCACCTGGCCACCTACGGCGAGCACCTGTTCTCCATCCTGCTGGTGCTGGGCCTGTTCACCCGGCTCTCGGCCCTGGCCTTCCTGGGCATGACCCTGGTGATCGAGGTGTTCGTCTATCCGGACGCCTGGAGCACCCACCTGTCCTGGGCCGCCATCCTGCTGTTCCTGGTCGCCAGGGGCGGTGGACGGTGGAGCCTGGATCGGGCGATGGGGATCAAGTAGGAGCCCCGTCGCCTACCAGCCGCCATACCGCGGCCCGAACCGATGCCGCAGCTCGTCCACCTCGCGCTCGGCGTCGCGGGCGGCCCAGTCGGCGCGGCGGCCGTCCTCCACCGCCTGGCGGCGTTCGGCCCGCAGGCGGTTCAGGCGGTCGCGCAGCTCGTGCTTCTGCTCGTCGTTCAGCTTGGGATTGGTCAGTTCGTCCTCGACGCCGCGCGCCTGGCGGTCGCGCTTCTCGGCGCGGTGGTCGGCGCTGTCGCGGTCCGATTCCGCCTGGCTGAGGCGCGAGACGGCGTCGTGGACCAGCTGGCCGTCGGCATAGCCGACCAGGAAGCCGCGCTCGACCTCCTGCGGGCAGACCCCGGCGTAGCCATTGCCGTGGCGCGCCTCGTCGAAGCCGCGGTCCTGGGTGCAGTAGAGCTTCAGCCCCTGGTCGCGGGCCGCGAAATAGGGCGCGGCCTCGGGGACCACCCCGGCCTTGGCGCAGGCCTTGGCGTGCTCGTCCAGGCGGCTCTGCGGGCGTCCCGCCTGGCCGTCCTTGAAGCCGACGCCCGCCCAGTCGCCCTGCAGGCAGGCCTCCTGGCTCATGGTGGCGCAACCGGCCAGGGCGGCGGCCGCGACGGCGATCCCCAGGGTCCAAAGACGACAGCGCATGTGAAAACTCCCCCCAAGGCGTGGCTTGGAGGAAGCTAGGGCGTGGCCGCCTGAACCGTCGCTGAACGGCCGGCGCTACCTCAGTGGACCGTCACGCGGCGGGGACGCTTCCACAGTTCCTCGGTCAGGGCGTTGGCGAAGCCCAGCCAGCCGAGATAGGGGCTGTTGAAGCCCGAGGCCGGGGCCACCAGCTTGCGGGCCTGCAGGGCGTAGGCCCCCGAGGCGGCCAGGGACGCGGTCGCCGCCCCAAGCTGCCCCCCGACGCGCTTGGCGCCGAGGGCCAGCCACAGGGCGTTGAAGCCCTGGACCAGGCTCCAGAGGGTGAGAGCCCGGGTGCGGGTGGGGCTGGACGGCGCGTTCCAGATGCGCAGCCCCGACAGGGTCATGGCGATGAACAGCGGCGGCAGGAGCAGGCTGGTCAGCATCTTGGGCTGGTGGGCGACCGGCTCGTGCATCTCGGCGTAGCCGACCGCATATTCCTCGTCGTCGATCATCCGCTCGTGCCGGCGGCCCAGGATGGTCGACAGCAGGATCGCCCCGCCGGCCACCGCCAGGCCCAGGGCCAGCTGGGCGCCGGCCGAGGCGGCCGTGTCGGCCTTGGCGTCGATCTCGAACGACTCGCGGCCGGCGTGAGTCCGCCTCCCGTGGGATTTGCCGTTCGGGATATGCATGACGGAACTCCTCGCTAAACATGCTTGTAACCGTCTAGCTGGACCTTGGTTCCCAAGCGGGGCAACGGTTTGTGAGGTCGTCATGGTCGCGTTCCGCTCCGCCCGCCTCGAGGAGATCAAGACGATCCGCGCCCTCGAGCGCGCCTCGGCCCAGCGGTTCATCGGACTGATGGACGCCCTGGCCGCCGACGAACCCAGCCCGGCGGCGGTGCTGGCGGCGCGGATCGCCGAGGACGGCCTGATCGTGGCCGTTGAGGGCGAGACGGTCGCGGGGTTCGTGATGTTCCGACCGGTCGAGGCCCGGGCCTATGTCGAACAGCTGGACGTGCTGCCGGCCTTCGGAGGCCGTCGGATCGGCGCGGCGCTGCTGGACGCGGTGGCGGACCAGGCGCGGGCGGCGGGGTTGGCGGGCCTGTCGCTGTCGACCTTCCGCGAGGTCCCCTGGAACGCGCCCTACTACCAGCGGCTGGGGTTCGTGGCGCTGACGGCGTTGACGCCGGGAATGGTGGAGATCCGGGAGGCGCACCGGGCGCGTGGGCTCGACGAGGAGGCGCGGGTGTTCATGGTGCGGGACGTTTAGGTCCTCCCCCTGTGGGGGAGGTGTCGGCGAAGCCGATGGAGGGGGGAGTGATCGGCAGGCGGCCGTTCCAAGGATCGACGATCCCAAAACGCCCCCACCGATCGCTTCGCGATCGCCTCCCCCACGGCGGGAGGGTCTTGCACGCCGGCCTTCGACCTAGGCCGGCAGTTCGCCCACGGCGCTCTGCAGGTAGTTCTGCTCGCCCAGCGACTTGACCAGGCCCAGCTGCATTTCGAGGAAGTCGATGTGCTCCTCGGTGTCGCTGAGGATCTCGCGCAGCAGCTCGCGGCTGACATAGTCGCGGGCCTGTTCGCACTGGATGATGCCGGGGATCAGGGTCTCGCGGCCGCCCAGCTCGACCGACAGGTCGCTGGCCAGGCATTCGGGCACGGTCTCGCCGATCTTCAGCTTGTGCAGGTCCTGCAGGTTGGGCAGGCCTTCCAGGAACAGGATGCGGTTGATCAGCTTGTCGGCGTGCTTCATCTCGCCGATCGATTCGTCGTAGGTGATCTTGCCCAGGCGCTTGAAGCCCCAGTTGTCGTACATCCGCGCGTGCAGGAAGTACTGGTTCACGGCCGTCAGCTCGTTGGTGAGCACCGCGTTCAAGAGCCGGATGATGCCGGGATCGCCTTGCATGGCGGCCTCCTCAAAAGGTCAGATTCGACGCGACCCTGGTCCATCGGGAAGGTTGCTTCAACCGCTATGTCTGCAAGTGTTTCTCAGCCTCACGGAAAAGCGTGAGACTGCTTCGCGATAACGGTTTTTCGCGGTTCTTGGCGCCTATTCGGCGGCGTAGGCCAGGGCTTGGCGGTTGTCCTGGATCATCTGGCGCATCTCGCAGACGCACTTGGCGCACTGGGCCTGGCAGCCCTTGTGACGGAACACGTCGGCCGGGCGGGTGGCCCCGGCGTCGATGGCGGCGCGGACTTCCCGCTCGCGAATGCCGTTACAGTTGCAGACGTACAAGGAAATGCGTCCCGCCGAATGATTGTCATTCTCATGTAGCTGAGGCGCCGGGCTTTTGCAACTGAATCGCAGTGCGACAAATGGGTCCAAATGGGGACAGGCGCATGCGCCTGTCCCCAACCGTAGCCCCCCGCCTCAAATCGGCGTAATCCCGGCCCCATGACCGACTGCCGCCTCTATCTGATCACTCCGCCGGCCCTGGACGACCTGGCCGCCTTCGGCCGCGACCTGGCCGCCGCCCTGGACGGCGGCGACGTGGCCGCGCTGCAGATCCGCCTGAAGGACGCCCCCGACGAGGTGATCGCCGCCGCCGTCCAGGCGCTGAGTCCCATCGCCCGGTCGCGCGAGGTGGCGGTGATCCTCAACGATCGTCCGGACCTGGCCGCGCGCCTCGGCTGCGACGGCGTCCATGTCGGCCAGAGCGACACGCCGTTCAGGGAAGCCCGCAAGATCATGGGGCCGTCGGCGATGATCGGCGTCACCTGCCACGACAGCCGCCACCTGGCCATGGAGGCCGCCGAGGCCGGGGCCGACTACGTGGCCTTCGGGGCCTTCTTCCCGACCACCACCAAGGACGCCCCGACCACCGCCGATCCCGAGATCCTGTCGATCTGGCAGGAGACCATGGAGGTTCCCTCGGTGGCGATCGGCGGGATCACCGCCGACAACGCCGCCGGCCTGGCGACGGCGGGGGCCGATTTCCTGGCCGTCTCGGCCGGAGTCTGGAAGCATGCCGACGGTCCGGCGGCCGGCGTCGCGGCGATCAACACCGCCATCGCCCAGGGACTCGCGGCGCGCCTGGCCGCCCAGGACGGATAACGTCGTTCTTCAACCTTGCTGCTGAAGCTTGCCGGGCGTAACCTCTTCCCAGTGATAAAAAATACAGGGAGGACGCCCCCATGTGGCGGCTTGGTCTGTGTTGGCTTGGCGTCGCCGCCTTGGGCCTGGCGACGGCGGGCCCGACCCGGGCGGAAGACTGGAAACCCTCGCCCGGCGAAGCGAAGACCTTCTACGACGCCGATTTCATGCGGATGGACCAGACGTCCGGCCTGATCGTCGTGCGCATCGCCGAGGGCAGGCCCAACGGCCCCTACAAGGGTTGGCCGGCCAGCAAGGGGCCGATCATGGTCTTCGCGCTGGACTGCGCCACCGACAAGTGGATCGACCTGGGCATGGACTTCACCGGCGACCAGGGCCTGCCCAAGGGCTGGCGTGGCGGCGAGAAGATCGAGGACATCAAGGGCGCCGCCGGCGGCGCCGGCCGCGTGGCCTGCGAGACCAGGGACAGCCTGCCCAAGGTGGCCTTGCCGTAAGAAACCCTCCCCCTCCGGGAGAGGGTGTTGGCGCCTCAGCTGTTCAGCCGGGCCAGCTTCTCCGGATTGCGCATGGTGTAGACCGCCGTGATGCGGCCGTCGGCGATCTCCAGGCCCATGGTCTGGAACACCTTGCCGTCGTGGCTGAGCACGATGCCGGGGGCGCCGTTGATCCGCGCCAGGCGGGCGGTCGCGCCCTCGGGGGCGGGCCACTTCTTCTTGACGCCCAGCACCAGGCGCACGGCCTTTTCCAGGCCGTACACCGGATTGATGGCCGCGCTGACCAGGCCGCCGCCGTCGGAATGCATGACCACGTCCTGGGCCAGTATGCCGCGCAGCAGGCTCTCGTCGCCGCTCATCGCGGCCGCCAGGAAGGCGCCGGTCAGGCGCTGCTCCTCCTCGGCGCTTGGCCGGTAGCGCGGCTTGCCGGCCTTGACGTGCTCGCGGGCCCGGGCGGCCAGCTGCCGGCAGGCCGCCTCGCCGCGGCCCAGGGTCCTGGCGACCTCGGCGAAGGGAACGTCGAACACGTCGTGCAGCAGGAACGCCGCCCGCTCCAGCGGGGTCAGCCGCTCCAGGGCCAGCAGGAAGGCCACCGTCAGGTCCTCGCCCAGATGGTCACGAAGCCGCTCGTGGTCGTCGTCGACCACCGGCTCGGGCAGCCATTCGCCGACATAGACCTCGCGCCGGGCGCGGGCCGATTTCAGCCGGTCCAGGCACAGGCGGGTGACCACCTTGTTGAGGAAGCCGGCCGGATTGGCGACCTCGCCCGGATCGACCCCGCGCCAGCGGATCCAGGCGTCCTGCACCACGTCCTCGGCGTCGGCCCGGGAGCCCAGCATGCGATAGGCCAGGCCGGTCATCGCGCCGCGCCGTTGCTCGAAGAGGGCGTCTTGCTCGCTCATGACCCCACCTTCTGGCGCCGAACGCACGATCGCACCACCAGCAGGCTGATGATCGCCGGCAGGAACACGCCTGGAAAGTCGCGCAGCAGCAGGGGCCACGGCAGGGCTGTCCCGCAGAACGGGGTGATCAGGTGGATCAGGCTGTGCAGGCCCAGGAAGGTCGCGGCCGCGAGCGCCACGCCCAGTCCCTTCGCCGGGTTGGCCAGCGCCCAGCCCAGGGCCAGGGCGCAGGCCAGGTAGGCCGCGCCGATGTCGCGCACGAAGTGGTCGTTCAGCGGCCCGGTCTCGATCACCCCCGGCACGCGCGGATACCACCACGCCGGGGCCAGCATCATCACCGCGCCGTTGATCGCCAGGAGCGCGGGAAGGATCCATCTCGCCCATCGCATGTCGTGGTCTCCATTCTTCAGGAACAGGACGAGATGGCCGTAGCGGGTGTGACATGGCGGGCGAAAAATAGCGGCCGATTGCCGAAACCCGCGAAGCCCGCCAACCTGACTCCGGGCCCTCGGGGGAGACAAGCCATGCGAACCAAGTGGAAACTCGCCGTCCTGGCTTTTCTGGCGCTCCTGGTGATCTTCTTCCTGATCGTGCCCCTCGCCACGATCCAGGTGACCGTCAAGATGCCGCCGGGAACCACCGACGCCACGCCGCAGGCCGTCAATCGCATCGCCACCGGGATCGTGATCGGGCTGGTCCTGACGTTCGCCGTGACGGCCCTGGGCACGATCGCCTGGGTGGTTCGCCATGTTCTGCGGCGACACCCGCGACCCGACGGCTAAGCCGCGGGAAATCCCCTCGCCTTGCTTTCATCCGCCCAGGCGACTAGGTATCGCGCCCACTTTCCCGATCTTTCTATCCGCCCGCTGCATATCCCCCGCCGTCACCTCCCCATCTTGGGTTTGGGCGACGCCGCGCAGGGGGACCTATGAGGAACACCCGCCTTGGCCACCGCTTCCGCCCTCCTGAACGTGATGATCGACGCTGCGCGCAAAGCAGCCCGCGGCCTGGCCCGTGACTTCGGCGAGGTCACCGAGCTGCAGGTGTCCAAGAAGGGGCCCGCCGACTTCGTCACCGCCGCCGACCAGAAGGCCGAGCAGGTGATCTTCGAGATCCTGGAGAAGGCCCGCCCCGGCTACGGCTTCCTGGGCGAGGAGCGCGGCCTGGTCGAGGGCACCGACAAGACCCACACCTGGATCGTCGACCCGCTGGACGGCACCACCAACTTCCTGCACGGCATCCCGCACTTCGCCGTCAACATCGCCCTGCAGCGCGAGGGCGAGGTCGTGGCCGGCGTCACCTACAATCCCATCACCAACGACCTGTTCTGGGTCGAGAAGGGCAAGGGCGCCTATCTGGGCGCCGAGAAGCGCCTGCGCGTCGCGGCGCGCCGCCACCTGGACGAAAGCATCCTGGCCACCGGCGTCCCCTTCCTGGGCAAGCCCGGCCACGCCCAGTTCCTGAAGGAGCTGCACCAGGTCAGCCAGAAGGTCGCCGGCGTGCGCCGGTTCGGCGCGGCGGCCCTGGACCTGGCCTGGGTCGCGGCGGGCCGCTTCGACGGCTACTGGGAGCGCAACATCAAGCCGTGGGACGTGGCGGCCGGCGTGCTGATGGTCACCGAGAGCGGCGGCAAGGTGTCGACCATCGAAGAGCACGGCGACCCGCTGGCCGGCGCCTCGATCCTGGCCGCCAACCAGGAACTGCATCCGCAGGTGCTGGAGCGGCTGCGGGCGGCGGCGGGGTAAAGTCGGATCCCGACCCAACCGCTGGGGGCTTGATCGCAGTTCAAAAACAAGAACGCCCCGGGCTCGAGCCCGGGGCGTCTTCGTATTCGAGCTGGCGATCCCTACCGGCAGACGGTCCGTTCGTAGACCGAGCCGCTGTAGCGGTCGTAGTCGCGGGTGGTCCAGCAGTCGCGGCCGTAGCCTCGGCCATAGCCCCGGCCGTAGCCGTAACCGTAGGGCCGGCCGTAGCCGTAGCCGCCGTAGTAGCGCGGCGGGGGCGGCGGCGGGGCGTAGTCGTAGCTGTAGCCGCGGCGATAGTGGTTGTTGTTGTTGCCGGCGATCGCCGCGCCCAGCGCCAGGCCGACGATGCCGCCGGCGATGGCGACGCCCACGTCGTTGTCGTTGTGGTGATGGCGGCCGCCGTAATAGCCGCCGTGGCGGTAGCCCTGGGCCGAGGCGGCGCTCGCGCCGGCGACCATGGCCAGGGCCGCGACGCCCGCGGCGATGTGGCCGATCGTGGTCTTCAGATTGCGGGTCATGACGCTGTTCCTTCCTGGAGGAGGGCTTGGTTACGTCCCGTCTCCATGTTGAAACCATCTTCGGACCTGGCGGCTGAACGCAGGCTGAACGGGGCCGTCAGCTTCGGCGGCCGCCCTTCCGGGCCCCAAATCCTTGAAAGCAAGGCCGATTTATTCACCTTTCCGCGCGACGCTGCGGCCAAGACGGCGCCCAGAAGGGGCGACGCCAAGCTTGAAGGCGACGAGGCGATGTCCAGGAACGTGGCTTACGCGGCCGGCGAGGATCTGCAGATCCTGTCGTTCGAGGTCGGGACCCAGACCTATGGCGTGCCGGTCGGCGCGGTCCGCGAGATCCGCGGCGTGACCCCCGCCACCCCGCTGCCGGACGCGCCGCCCTATGTGCGCGGGGTCATCAACCTGCGCGGCCAGGTGATGCCGGTCATCGACCTGTCCGAACGCCTGGGCAAGGGCGTCGCCGCCGACAGCGCCCGCCAGGTGATCATCGTGGTCGAGCACCACGACGACGTCGCCGGCCTGCTGGTCGACGCCGTCTGCGACAGCTTCATCGTTCCCGCCGACGCCATCAGCCCGCCGCCCCCGCTGGGCGAGGACGCGGCCTCGCCGCTGGTCTCGGCGGTGATCACCACCGAGGCGGCGATGATCGTGCTGCTGGCCGTGGACGCCATCCTGCCCGAGCGCAAGGTGGCGATCGCGGCTTAGCGCCAGATTGGGGACAGGCGCATGCGCCTGTCCCCAGCCGCGCGCCACCACCTCCAAACATTTGTTCGAACACCCCTTCCTTCCTCCCCCGCGCTGCCGCTAGGGTCTCCCGCGACAAAGAGGGAGATCGCCGATGAAGGCCGCCGTTCTGCGCGAAGTGGGCCAGCCGCTCCAGATCGAGGAGGTGTCGATCGGCAAGCCGGGCCCGCGCGAGGTGCTGATCCGCACCAAGGCCGCCGGCGTCTGCCATTCCGACCTGCACTTCGTCGAGGGCTCCTACCCCCATCCCCTGCCCGCCGTGCTGGGCCACGAGAGCGCCGGGATCGTCGAGGCGGTCGGGTCCGAGGTCCGCACCGTCAAGGTCGGCGACCACGTGATCACCTGCCTGTCGGCCTATTGCGGCCACTGCGAGGTCTGCCTGACCGGCCACATGAGCCTGTGCATCAGCCCGGAGACCAAGCGCGCCAAGGGCGAGGAACCGCGCCTGTTCCGCGAGGACCTGTCCGGATCCGGCGACACCAGGATGGCCCAGTTCCTGAACCTGTCGTCGTTCGCCGAGCAGATGCTGGTGCACGAGCACGCCTGCGTGGCCATCCGCCGCGACATGCCGTTCGACCGCGCCGCCCTGATCGGCTGCTCGGTGATGACCGGGGTGGGCGCGGTGATCCACACCTCGGGCGTGCGGCCCGGCGAGACCGTGGCGGTGATCGGCTGCGGCGGGGTGGGGCTGGCGACCATCAACGGCGCGGCCATCGCCGGCGCCGGCCGGATCATCGCCATCGACCGCATCCCTTCCAAGCTGGAGCTGGCCAGGACCTTCGGCGCCACCGACGTCATCGACGCGGGGGCCGACGACCCGGTCAAGGCGGTGCAGGAGCTGACCGGCGGCGGCGTCCACCACAGCTTCGAGGCCATCGGCCTGAAGGTCACCGCCGAGCAGGCGTTCAGGATGCTGCGCCGGGGCGGCACGGCCAACATCATCGGCATGATCCCCGTGGGCACGATGATCGAGCTGCACGGCCCCGACTTCCTGGGCGAGAAGAAGATCCAGGGCAGCTTCATGGGCAGCAACCGCTTCCCGGTCGACATGCCGCGGCTGGTCGACGCCTATATGGCCGGCAAGCTGAAGCTGGACGAGCTGATCTCGCGCCGGATCAAACTGGAAGAGGTCAATTCGGCGTTCGACGAGCTGAAGCGCGGCGAGCTGGCGCGGTCGGTGATCGTATTTGATTGAGGGTTTTCGCCCTCGCCACACCCCATTTCAGCCGTCATCCCGGGCCTTGTGCCCGGGACCCCTGGTTCCGCTGACGTGAAGTAAAATGGCGCGCTGAGCGCGCCTCCCTCCCGCACCTGCGGTGGACGGAGGGGTCCCGGGCACAAGGCCCGGGATGACGGCGGTTTAAGGGGAAATACGCCCCGCTTGCGCTCTGGACGTGGGCGTCCCCGCCATGGCATCGAGCAAGCTCCAGAACCATCGAGACGCTTACCATGGCCCGCTACGACTTCGCCTCCGACAATGTCGCCGGCGCCATGCCGGAAGTCATCGCGGCGATCGTCGCCGCCAACGCCGGGACGGCGTCGGGCTATGGGACCGACCATGTCAGCGCCATGGCCGCCGACCGCATCCGCGCCCTGCTGGACGCCGACGCCGAGGTGCGGTTCACCGCCTCGGGCACGGCGGCCAACGCCTTCGCCCTGACCTGCCTGGCCCGGCCGCACGAGGCGGTCCTGGCCCACGAGCACGCCCACATCTGCACCGACGAGACCGGCGCGCCGGGCTTCTTCGGCCAGGGCGTGGGCCTGATCGGCCTGCCGGGCGCCTCCGGCCGGATCGCCCTGCCGGGGCTGGAGCTGGCCCTGAACGAGCCGGACGTCTCGTACCGCCAGCCGGCCGCCGCCCTGTCCCTGACCAACGCCACCGAATACGGCACGGTCTATTCCGCCGAGGACTTGGCCGCCCTGATCGCGCCCGTGAAGGCCCGGGGCCATGGCGTCCACCTGGACGGCGCGCGCCTGGCCAACGCCGTGGCGGCCGGCTTCGACCTCAAGCGCGTGGCCAAGATCGGCGTCGACATCCTGGTGATCGGCGGGACCAAGGCCGGCTCCACCCCGACCGAGGCCGTGGTGTTCCTGGACAAGACGCTCGGTCGCCGCCTGGACGCCCGCCTCAAGCACGCCGGCCAGCTGGTCTCCAAGGGCCGCTTCCTGTCCGCCCCGTGGCTGGGCCTGCTGGGCGAGGGGGACGACGGCGGGCCCATTTCTTCAGGGGGAGCATGGGCGGCGCGGGCGGCCCACGCCAACGCCATGGCCCGGAAACTGGCCGCCCTGATGCCCTTCCCCCTGCGCCATCCGGTCGAGGCCAACGGCCTGTTCGTCGACATGGACGACGCGGCGCTGGAGCGGCTGCGGACCAAGGGCTGGTTCGTCTACCGTTTCCTGGACGGCACGGCGCGCTTCATGTGCTCGTGGGCGACGACGCCGGAGATGGTCGAGGACCTGGGCGAGGCGCTGAAGGACGTGGCTTGATCCGCAAAAGACGTACGCCAGAGCAAAACCACAGATTGTGTCGACACCGATTCTCAGCCAAGTTTTCGCGTCGGGCCTTGCCGGCCTCCTGCGGACCATCTGGGTGGGCGACGGGGCTCCGCCTCGGTTTCATCCCATGATCGCGTGCTGGATCTTCGGCGGCCGAACGCCATGGGAGTCGATATGTTTTCGCTGAATTCGATCCGCAGACTGCTTGTTCTGGCGTCGCTTTTCGGGCTCGCCCCGCTTTCGTCCGCCGGAGCGGCGGCGTTCAATGGCGTCGGCCTCTACAATGGCGCGGACTACGGGATGTCGCCGGGCGGGACCGCGGCGGCGAACACCACCGCTCTGAACAATGCGATCACCGCGGCGGCGTCGACGTGCGGCGCGGTCGTCATTCCCGCCGCCTATCAGGTGAACAGCTTCACCGTTCCAGGCTGCGTGTTCCTGGTCGGCTACGGCACCTCGACGTCCATTCTGTATCAGAACAACACCACCGGCGCCTTCATCACCTTCAATGGTACGAATGCCGGCCTTGACGGGATCGGCGTCATAACGACCGTCGCAGCATCCTCGGGCGACACAATCCATGTGAACGCCGGAGGAATTCGACTGCTGAACTTCAGCCTCTATGCTGCCGGCACCTCCGGTCAGCACATGCACAACGGCATCCATCTCGACGCCGACAATGCAGCACTTTACTATATTGATAACTTCGTGATTAGCGGCGCCGAGAACGCTGGAATCGTCTCTGGCGACCCAAGCAATTCCACGTCGACGACGCCCCCAATCGGCATCATCAGCAACGGTCAAATTGGATCCTACGGAAGCGGAGTTGGCGTTCTGCTCTATCAAAATGGCGGAACGACGTGGAGCAACATACAGGAACTCCATGGCGCGCATGGTTTTCAAACCTATGCCGGCGCCGGTCAGGTCATCTTCGCGCAATACTTCGTAAATTGCTTCGCGGATTCAAATTCTTCCGATGCTTGGTCGATCGGATCGAACGGCGGCAAGGTCGGCGACATCCATTTGAGCAACGTTTGGGGCTCCACCTCCAGCGGCGGCCACGGCCTGAGCATCCAGGGCGCGGCCGCGGGTCAAATCGATGGCGTCAACATTCAAGGAGGAGCCTTCGTCAACAACAACAAGGCCGGCATAACCCTGGCGCAGGCGTCGAACATAACCATCAATGGCGCCGACATCTTCAACAACAGCCAGGCGTCCAGCGGAGGCTACCCAGGGGTATCCGTCGCTGCGGGCACGAGCGGCTTTACGATCACCAACAACACCATAGGGGCCGGAGGAATTTCCAAACTCAAAGGATTTCCGTCGCAACAATCCTATGGCGTCGTCGTCAACCCAGGCTCCTCCGATGGCTACATTATTGAATTCAATCGGGGATCCGGGAACCTCTCCACCACGTTCGTTTCCGACGGCGGCACGGGGGTGAACAAACGCGTGGACAACAACATCGCCTACTAGACGCACCCAGATCATACCTTGCCGCGCAGCTACCGCGCCCGCGTATAGTCCAACCGCACGGCCAGGGCTTCCCGCCCGTCGCGCGTCTCGTAATAGGCGTAGGTGAAGTGGTCGTCGTCCAGGCGCGTCATCACTTCGCGCAGCGGGATCGTCCTGCCGGGGTGATCGAAGTCGGGCGTTTCGCCGACGAAGGTGTAGCGCCCGGCCGCGGCGTCGTAGCCGCCCCGGGCGACGATCAGGCCGGTGAAGTTGACGTCCATCCAGGTGCTGAAGAACGTCCTGGCGGCGGTGTCGTAGCCGATATAGCCCAGCCCCTGGAACGGCTTGTCCTTGCCGGCGATCCGCAGCTCCTGGCGCAGGTGGCGGCCGTCCAGCACCATGGCCAGGTCGGCCTCGCCCGGGTCGATGGCCGGCGGCTTGTCGGGGCTGGCCCAATAGCTCTGCTTCACCGTCCAGTGGCCGGCGAACCGGGCCAGGGCCGTGTGCTCGGCGTCGAGCGGTTCGGCGTGCGCCGCCGACACCGCGCCAAGCATCGTCGCCGCCACGATCAACGCCGCCCTGAACCCGATCCGCATGATCCGCTTCTCCCGATTGAACATCGGGAAGACGTGCGCGGTGGGGCGGACGTCCGCAACTACCTCGCAGGTCAGAGCGGCTCGCCGGCGGCCAACCTGGCGCAGACCTCGGCCGTGTGCGCGTCGGCCGGGAACGCGCAGTCGATGCGCAGCTCGTCCAGCGTCACGTCGCGCGGGGCGGCGAAGGTGGTGATCGTCTCGAAGAAGCGCAGCGGACCCGCACGGCTGTTGAACACCATGGTCAGCACGGGTTCGGGCTCGGCGCCCAGCTCGCGCAGGCGCCAGGCGGCCGGCACGTCGGGATAGCGCAGAATCTCGTCGAGCAGGCGGCGGATCTCGGCGTCGGCCGGCGAGGCGATCAGTTCGTCCTGCAGGCGGCGGACGAACTTGGCCGCCACCTCGGGCCAGTTGGCGATCACCGGGCGGAAATCGTCGGGATCGAAGATCTGGTGCAGCAGGTTGGTGTGCGGGCTGGCCCGGCCCTCCATCAGGAACCCATTGACCCGCATCGCCGCGTCGTTGGCGGCCAGCACCTCGAAGCGGCGGCTGATCACGAAGGCGGGATAGGGCTCCTGGTGGCGCAGGATCAGGTCGATCGCCTGGCTGAGAGGTCCCATCGACGGACTGGCCAGGTCGCGCTCGCCATATTGCGGGGCGTAGCCGGCCGCCAGCAGCAGGGCGTTGTGCTCGCGCAGCGGCAGGCCCAGGGCGTCGGCCAGGCGCGAGATCACCTCCCGGCTGGGCTGGGCCTTGCCGATCTCGACGAAGCCGAGATGGCGGGCGGAGACGCCGGACTCGTGGGCCAGGTCCAGCTGGCTCATCCGCCGCAGCTCGCGCTGCTCGCGCAGCAGCACCCCGATGGCCGGGCGCCCGTCCCGGGGAGGCTTCACTGCGGGCGCGGGGGCCATGGCCGTTCTCCTCAGGCGTCGGGATCCAGATCTGGGACCGGCTCGGACGCTTGTCCAGCCGGGGCCGGCCGCCGCCCGCCCTCGCGCACGATCTTCTCCTCGGCGGTACGCACCATGCGGCGCTGGTCGTGGAACGTCGCCAGCCGGGCGCAGGCGGCGAAGAAGCCGCCGGGCTGGCGGGTGTCGATCCCCTCGGCCAGGGTCAACAGGTGGATCCCCGCCGCCTCCAGCCGCGCCAGGACTTCCAGCAGGTCGACCAGGTGGGCGGCGAAGGCGTGCAGGTTGATGACCGCCAGCACGTCGCCGGGGTTCATCGCGGCCAGGGCCTGGTCCAGCCCCGGCTTGTGCACGGCCAAGCCGTAGCAACGGTCGTGGAACAGCTGGTCGCAGCCGGCCTCGAACAGCCGCTGCGACTGCGGCCCGTCGATCACCACGCCCCTGACGGGCGGAACCCTGAGATAGCCGACCATGCGCATGGGTCGGTGTGTGGCAAAGCCGGAGGCGGGGCGCTAGACCCTAAGCGCACGAACGCCGGGGATAACCCTCTCCCGGCGGGAGGGTGAGGGGTTACGCCGCCGACGATTTCACTCAGCCCCCTGCCGGCTCGCCGTCGAGCTCGGAACCCCCTCATCCTCCCACGACTTCGTCGCGGGCCCCTCCTTCTCCCCATGGGAGAAGGTTTCGGGAGATCGGGAGAAGGTGATGATCGGGCCGCCCTGCGGGGCGACCGTCACCCCCAGCATCGCCGCGATCTCGGCGGCCGGCTTGGGGCGGCTGATGAAATAGCCCTGGATCTCGCCGCAGCCCTGGCGGCGCAGCTCGTCCAGCTGTTCGGCCGATTCCACGCCCTCGGCCGTGGTCGTGATGCCCAGGCTGGCGCCGAGGTCCAGCACGGCCTTGATGATCGCCAGGGCGTCGGCGTCGTCGAGGATGTCACGCACGAAGGTCTGGTCGATCTTGATCTTGTCGAACGGGAAGCTGCGCAGATAGCTCAGGCTGGAATAGCCGGTGCCGAAGTCGTCCATCGAGATCCGCACGCCCAGGGCCTTCAGGTCGTGCAGGATCGACATGTTGCCGGCGGTGTCCTGCAGCAGCACCGACTCGGTGATCTCCAGCTCCAGCCGCTGAGCGGCCAGGCCCGAGGCCGCCAGGGCCGAGACCACGGTGGCGACCAGGCGCCAGTCGCGGAACTGGGCCGGCGACAGGTTGACGGCCAGGCGGACATGCTCGGGCCAGCCGGCCGCCTCGCGGCAGGCCTCGCGCAGCACCCATTCGCCCAGGGGGTTGATCAGGCCGATCTCCTCGGCCAGCGGGATGAAATCGGCCGGCGAGACCATGCCGCGCGCCGGATGGCGCCAGCGCAGCAGGGCCTCGCAGCCCATCACCCGGTCGACGCCCAGGCTGAACAGCGGCTGGTAATGGAGCTCGAACTGCCCCTCGGCCAAGGCCAGGCGCAGGTCCAGTTCCAGGGCCCGGCGCGCCTGCAGGGCCTCGTCCATGGCCCGCTCGAAGAAGTGGAAGGCGCCCTTGCCGTCGGCCTTGGCGCGGTAGAGGGCCATGTCGGCCTTCTTCAGCAGCTCGTCGCTGTCGGCGCCGTCGTTGGGCGACACCGCCACCCCGACGCTGCCGCCGATCATCACCTGGTGGCCCTGCAGCTCGAAGGTCTGCGCCAGGGCCTCGACGATGCGGCCGGCCAGGCGCGTGGCGCCGGAAAGGTCGGTCAGGCCGCACTGGACCACCGCGAACTCGTCGCCGCCCAGGCGCGCGATGGTGTCGCCCTCGCGCACGCAGGCCCGCAGGCGCTCGGCGGCGATCTTCAGCAGGGCGTCCCCGACCGGATGGCCCAGGGTGTCGTTGACGGTCTTGAAGCGGTCCAGGTCGATGCAGTGCACCGCCACCAGCTCCTCGCGCCGCGCCGCGCGGCTGAGCGCCGCCGCCAGGTCCTTCTGGAACAGCAGCCGGTTGGGAAGATCCGTGAGCGGATCATAGTGGGCCAGGCGGGCGATCTGGGCCTCGGCCCGCTTGCGCTCGGCGATGTCTTCCGACACCCCCAGCAGGTATTCGGCCACGCCGTCGGGGCCGGGGATGGCGATCTTCTTGGTGCGCAGCAGGGCGACCGAACCGTCCTTGCGCGGCACATGGTCCTCCTCGATGACCCGCACCTCGCCCGAGGAGATCACCTCGGCGTCGCGTTCCCGGTATATGGCCGCCTGCTCCGGCGGGTAGAAATCGGCGTCGGTGCGGCCGATCATGTCGGCGCGGGCGTGGCCCAGGATCTTCTCGCCGGCTCGGTTCAGCAGCACGTAGGCATGGTCGTCGGCCCGCTTGACGAACACCATCGACGGGATGGCCTCGACCACCGCGGTCATGAAGGTGCGGGCCCGCTCCTCGTCGGCCTTGGCCGAGGCCAGGGCCTCGACGCCCCGGCGGTTGGTCTCGTTGGCGGCCTGCAGCAGGCCCAGCACCGTGCCGACGCCCAGGTAGCGGCCTTGGTCGGTGACGATGAAGCCGCGCAGCAGGTCGCTGGCCCGGTAGGACAGGCTGTCGCTGGTGAAGGCGGCCAGCTCGACCTCGGCCTCGACCACCAGCGGGTCGCTGTCCATCAGCACCGAGATCGGCCGCAGGGCGTAGAGGGCGCGGCCGTATTCGGCGGCCATGCGCAGGAAGAAGGCGTTGCGCTCGACCAGGCCGATGGGACGGTCGTCGGCGTCCAGCACCGGTACGATCAGGGTGTCCGGCTCCTCGCGGAACCGCTCGTACAGGGTCTTGCCCAGGGTGTCGGCGCGGGCCGGGACCAGGGAAGAAACGGTGTCTCGCAGGGTGAACATGCTACGCCTCCACTCGCGGCTGGAGGGACCATTTCCCGCCTAACGACTGGCTAATCCGTGGGCGCAAGCGCTGCTATTTCACGAAAACTTCGCGGCCGCGTCACAGTGTTTGCCGGGGCGTTTACCGAGAGCAGACGCTCCCTCCGTCGCGATACGCATCCGCCCGGAGGGAGCATCCGCCTGTCAGTGCACCGACACGCCCAGCCGGTTCCACAGGTTGATCATCGCGATCACCGTGGTCAGGGCGCTGGCCTCGACGTCGGTGAAGTGCTCGCGCAGCGCCGCGCGCAGCGGACCGAGGTCGGCGTGGGTGGGCAGCTGGGTCAGGGCCTCGGTCCAGGCCAGGGCGGCCTTTTCCTTGGCGGTGAAGTCCGACACGTGGCTCCAGACCACCAGGCGGTCCAGCCGCTCGTTGGTCTCGCCGTCGTCACGGGCCTCCTTGGAATGCATCTTCACGCAGAAGGCGCACTGGTTCAGCTGCGAGGCGCGCAGCTTGAGCAGGTGCACCAGATGCTTGTCGACCCCGGCGCCCACCGCCGCGGTCTCGGCGGCGATGAAGGCCTGGTAGACGGCCGGAACATTGATGTCGTGGCGGAAGGGGGCGGTTTCGGCGCTCATGGTCTTGTCCTCGATCTGGCCCGTCGGTCGGGCTTTCGGGAACAGGACGAGACGGCCAGGGCCGACGTGACATGGCGGCCCCAAAAAATCAGGCGGCGACGAGATCGGTTCGGGAGAAATCGTCGCCGACATAGAGCAACGCGCAACCCTGATCGCGCGCCGTGACATAGGAAAAGCAGTCGCCCCAATTGAGGCGCGCGGGATGGCGGCCCTTGCCCCACAGCGCATAGGCCTCGGCGACACGCCGGGCGATGGCCTCGGACACCGGAATGATCTGCGGGGCCAGACCGTCGAGCAATAGGGTCATCTCTTCGGCCGCGCCTCGACGGCCAGCCACGACCAGCGCCTCGGAGAGGGTGACGGCTGAGATGACCAGGTCCGGCGCGTTCAGGAGGACATGTTCGCAGCGATCGGCCTCCGGCTCGTCCAGCACGATCGCCATCAGGGCCGAAGTATCGACGGCGATCACTCAGGCAGACCGTCTTCGCCGTACAGGAAGTCCTGGCTTCGCGCCGCGGACGGCCCTGGTGTCGCCTTGGCCGCTCCGGCCTTGCGCACCCGTTCGATCAGCTCACGCCGCGCGGCCATGTCGCTGGACCAGCGGATGGGGGCCAGGCGCACTGCGGGATGGCCGTGACGGGTCAGCACGACCTCCTCACCGGCTTCGGCGCGACGCACGAGATCGGTCAACTGGGCCTTTGCGTCGGTGACGGAGATTTCCACGGCGGCAAATTCCGGACCATTGGATGGACCATAAAGATGGTCTTGGAACGAAGGGCCGTCAATCTTCGCCGGAAGGAAGAGCCTATTGCAGGCCTTCGCGGCCGATCGCGTAGAACCGTGCGGCCCGCTGCTTCTTCAGCTCGGCGGGGGACAGCTTCATCAGCGCCTTCAGCTCGTCCTCGACCGCGTCGCCGACGGCCTCGATGGCGGCGGCCGGGTCGGAATGGGCCCCGCCGGCCGGCTCGTCGACGATGCGGTCGACGATCTTCAGCTGGATCAGGTCCTGGGCGGTGATCTTCATGTTGGCGGCCGCGTCCTTGGCCCGGGCGCCGTCGCGCCACAGGATCGAGGCCGCCCCTTCCGGCGAGATCACCGAATAGATCGAGTGCTCGAGGATCAGCACCTTGTTGGCGCCGGCCAGGGCGATGGCCCCGCCGCTGCCGCCCTCGCCGACGATGGTGGCGACCATCGGGGTCCCCAGCACCAGGCCGCGCTCGGTCGAGCGGGCGATGGCCTCGGCCTGGCCGCGCTCCTCGGCGCCCAGACCCGGATAGGCGCCGGCTGTGTCGACGAAGGTGATGACCGGCAGGTTGAAGCGCTCGGCCATGTCCATCAGGCGCACGGCCTTGCGGTAGCCCTCGGGGCGGGCCATGCCGAAATTGTGCTTGAGGCGCGTGGTGGTGTCGTGGCCCTTCTCGTGGCCCATGACCACGACCGGCACGCCGCGGAACCGCCCCAGGCCGCCGACGATCGCCTGGTCGTCGGCGAACTTGCGGTCGCCGCGCAGCTCGACGAACTCGTCGATCAGGCCGGCGACGTAGTCCTTCAGGTGCGGACGCTCGGGATGGCGGGCGACCATGGTCTTCTGCCAGGCGTCCAGGCCGGCATAGGCTTCCTTGCGCAGCTGTTGCGCCCGGTCGCGAAGCGCCTGGATCTCGGTCTCGAACGCGCCAGGACCCGCCGTCTCGGAAAGCCGGGACAGCTCCTCGATCTTGCTTTCCAGATCGGCGATGGGTCGCTCGAAGTCGAGATAGTGCGCGGCCATGGGTCTCTTAACGTCGCCGTTGCGGAAAGGTGGCGAACCTAGAGCGCGATAACCGAAAACGAAACCGGTTTTGGCGCCGCCGGCCTCGAAATCGCCCCGGACGGGCCCGTGGACGGGCGCGGCCTGCGACTCGTCGTCGCAGCGACACCATGGCGGCGATGGAACCCCTTTCGAGTCCCAGGGATTCGCCCCCAGGAGAGTCTCGTCTGAAAACCGATGATTGCTGGTTAATCGCGGGGTTCTCGCCTATATGCATTTGGTCGGCTTAGAACCAAAGCCGACGCCTGCGGCCCCGCCCATCGAATATGGACCCGGTCCCGCCTGATGCGAACGGATGTTCCCATGCAGGTGTTCACCTTCTTCTGTGTCGAGCCGGATGGCTCGGTGCCGCGCTTCGACGTCACCCCCTGCCCCGACGACCAGGCCGCGCGCCGCCGCGCCGAGGAACTGGTCGGCGTTCATCGCGGCTGCGACACCGTCGAGGTGTGGCGCGGAGCGACCCAGCTGTTCGCCGTGACCTCGGCTCAGCAGGCGGCCGCCTGACCCAGCGAAGGTGCGAGCGCCGCATTCGACGCGCGCTATAGTCGCGACTCGCTTGCCGGAGTCCGCCTGATGATCATCGCCGCCGCCCGCCCTTCCGCCACCGCCGACGACAGCGGCCACGGCGGGGTGCAGATCCTGGTCACCGCCGGCCCCAGCCGCTTCGCGGCCGACCTCGGGCCAGTGGACGGCGGGCTGGACATCGGCCCCAATCCCCATGACCTGGTCGCCGCCGGCCTGGCCGCCTGCACGACCCAGACCCTGAGGCTCTACGCCCGGCGCAAGGCCTGGCCGCTGGGGGCGGTGCACGTGGAGGTCACCTGGCGGCGCGACCCGTCCGCCGTCCCCGCCGACCTGTTCGAGCGCACGATCACCCTGGGCGGCGACCTGGACGACGCCCAGCGCGCCCGGCTTCTGGAGATCGCCGAGGCCTGCCCCGTGCACAAGATGCTGGTGGCCGGGTCTAGGGTAGTGACGTCGGTGGCGTAGGAGCCTAGGCCCTCCCCCTCTGGGGGAGGCGATCGCGAAGCGATCGGTGGGGGGGGGGGAGCCTTAGGATCGTCGATCCGGATCTGCGGCTAGCATCCGATCACGCCCCCCTCCGTCGCCCCTTGGGCGACACCTCCCCCACGGGGGGAGGAACTAGAACCCATAAAGCCCTGCATACTCCGGATCCTTCGCCGCGATCAGCCGCGCGCAGTCGACCATGACCTTGGCCTGTTTCCAGGTCGCGTCGTCCTGCATCTTGCCGTCGATCATCGCCACGCCGGAACCATCGGGCATGGCCTGCAGGATGCGTCGGGCGAAGGCCACTTCGTCGGGAGCGGGCGAGAACACCCGCTTGGCGATCTCGATCTGGCTGGGGTGCAGGCTCCAGGCCCCGGCGCAGCCCATCAGGAAGGCGTTGCGGAACTGCTGCTCGCAGGCGACCGGGTCGTCGATCGCCCCGAACGGGCCGTAGAACGGCTTGATGCCGTGGGCGGCGCAGGCGTCGACCATCTTGGCGAAGGTGTAGTGCCACAGGTCCTGCTGCACCGAGAGGCGCGGGCCGCCATCCGCGTTCGGGTCCTCGACCACGCGATAGCCGGGATGACCGCCGCCCACGCGGGTGGTCTTCATGGCGCGGCTGGCGGCCAGGTCGGCCGGGCCCAGCGAGATCCCCTGCAGGCGCGGGCTGGCCCCGGCGATGGCCTCGACGTTCATCACCCCCTCGGCCGTCTCGAGGATGGCGTGCAGCAGGATTGGCCGGGTCACCCCGTGCTTGGCCTCCAGCGAGGCCAGCAGCTGGTCCATGTAGAAGATGTCCCACGGCCCCTCGACCTTGGGGACCATGATCACGTCGATCCGGTCGCCGGCCTTTTCGACCAGGGTCGCCACCTCGTCCAGGTGCCAGGGCGAGTTGATACAATTGATCCGCACCCACAGGCCCACGCCCAGGGCCTTGAAGTCGACCTCGCGCGACATCGCCACCGTCCCGACCAGGGCCGCGCCCTTGGCGTCGGCCGGGATGGCGTCCTCCAGGTTGGCCAGGATCACGTCGACGGTCGGGGCGATCTCGGGGATCTTGGCGCGCACCTTGTCCAGGTGCGGCGGCACGAAGTGGATCATGCGCTCCACCCGGGCCGGCGGCTCCCGCCACGGCGTCGGCGCGCCGATCGCCAGGGGTCTGAAAAAGCCTCGGGGGGTCTTCATGGCGGGCTCCCGGCGTCGTTTCTTATTTCGCAGGTGCGAGAAGACTGCGGCGACGCGGTAACGGCGTCAAGTGATCAGCGTTCAGGCTTCGCCGGCCCCTGGACCGGGGCCGGCGGCTCCTCCGGATCCTCGCGCGTCAGGTCCTCGGCCGCATCGTTGCTGGATGCGGCGGCTGCGGCGGCGGCCTTGGCCCTGGCGCGGCGGCTGGCGCGAGGCTCCAGGCGCAGGGCCGCGCGGGCGTCGTCGCCTTCCTCGCCCAGCACCCCGCGCAGGCGCAGGTCGCGCTGGGGATAGGGGATCTCGATCCCGGCCCCGCGCAGGGCGTCGTCGATGGCCCAGGTATAGGCCGCGAAGATCGCCGCCGGCCGGCGCACGGAGTCGATGGTCGGCCAGACGACCAGCTCGAACTTCAGCGCCGAATCCCCGTAGCCGACCAGCCAGACCTGGGTCTTGCGCAGGGCGTCGTCGGGCGAGGTGAACGGCACCGAGTGGGCCGCCTTCAGCACCGCGGCCCGCACCGCCTCCTTGTCAGCCCCGAAGGCGGTGACGAACGGCACGCGGATGCGGCGGTTGGAGTGGTGCAGGGTCCAGTTGATGACCTGGTCGTTCACCAGGACCGAATTGGGCACGATGATGTCGGTGCTGTCGTTGGTGCGGATGCGGGTGGCGCGCGGCCCGATCTCGTGGACCACGCCCCGGGCGCCGTTGGACAGCTCGACGAAGTCGCCCACCGCCACCAGCCGCTCGAACACCAGCGAGATGCCCGAGGCGAAGTCCTTGATCACGCCCTGCAGGCCCAGGCCAACGCCGACGCCGACCGCGCCGGCGAACACCGCCAGCGAGGTCAGGTCGATGCCCATGGTCGACAGGGCGGCCAGCAGGCCCACCGCCACCAGGCCGTAGGTCGCCAGCTTCTCGACGACATACAGCGACGAGGCGTTGTCGACCGCGCGGGCCCGCAGGCGGCGCAGGCCGGCCGCGGCCAGGCGCGCCGCCAGCATGGCCACCGCCACGATCACGATCGCCGCGCCCAGCCCCCCGAGGGTGATGGTGCTCTTGCCCATCTTGACCAGTTCGAGGGCGTCGAGGCGATGCAGCGGATTATCGACCATGGCGGCGAGTGTGGGGGCGCCGGGGCGGAGGGGGCAAGGCCCCAAAGACCCTCTCCCAGAGGGAGAGGGAGGGGCCCATGCGCAGCATGGGAGGGTGAGGGGTTTAGACGTCAGACGGCGTGCCGGCAGGGGGTTCGGGCAAAACGGCGAGAGCGTAATCCCTCACCCTCCCACCGCTACGCGGCGGGCCCCTCCCTCTCCCGCCGGGAGAGGGTTCTTTTCCGGCTACCGCCCCACCATTGCCAGGCCGGCCTCGCTGTAGCGCGCGCCCTCGACCGCCGTTTCGGGCACCGCCGCGGCGATCCTGGCCAGGTCGTCGGCCGACAGGACCACCTCCACCGCGCCGAGGTTCTCCTCCAGGCGGCCGATCTTGGTGGTGCCGGGAATCGGCGCGATGTGCTCGCCCTGGGCCAGGATCCAGGCCAGGGCCAGTTGGGCCGGCGTCACGCCCTTGTCGGCGGCGATCGCGGTCAGGGCCTCGACCAGGGACAGGTTCTTGGTCAGGGCCTCGCCCTGGAAGCGCGGCAGGCCCCGGCGGAAATCGTCCTTGGCCAGGCCTTCGCCGCTCTTCAGCGCGCCGGTCAGGAAACCCCGGCCGAGCGGGCTGTAGGGCACCAGCCCGACGCCCAGTTCGCGCAGGACCGGCAGGGTGGTCTGCTCCAGGTCGCGGAACCACAGCGAATATTCGCTTTGCAGGGCCGCGACCGGCTGCACCGCATGGGCCTTGCGGATCGTCTCCGGACCGGCCTCCGACAGGCCGAAGTGCTTGACCTTGCCCTCGGCGATCAGGTCCTTGACCGTCCCGGCCACGTCCTCGATCGGCACGTTCGGATCGACGCGGTGCTGGTAGAACAGGTCGATCACCTCGACGCCCAGGCGCTTGAGCGAGGCCTCGGCCACGGCGCGGATGTGCTCGGGCCGGCTGTCGGTCCCGCGCATCCGGGCGAAGCCCTCGGCGGTCCCTTCCGGCGCTATGTCGAAGCCGAACTTGGTGGCGATCACGACCTTGTCGCGGAAGGGCTTCAGCCCCTCGCCGACCAGCACCTCGTTGGTGTAGGGGCCGTAGACCTCGGCGGTGTCGAAGAAGGTCACGCCCAGCTCGACCGCCCGGGCCAGCACCTTGAAGGCGTCGGCCTTGTCCAGCGCCGTGCCGTAGACCTGGCCCATGCCCATGCAGCCCAGGCCGATGGCCGAGACTTCCAGCCCGTCGCCGAGTTTGCGCGTCTTCATGGTGATATCCTCATGTCCGGAATTGGGGTCGCGAGGGCTCGCCCTCCGACAGCGTGAAGATGGGTGCGGGAGCCCCCTGGAATAAGCGGTTGAAGTCTCAACGGACTGCTGAGCAATATTCAGCAATGGACCAGCGCCCCCTGCCCGACCTCGCCGTCTTCGCCCTTGTGGCCCGGCATCGCAGCTTCCGCGCCGCCGCCCAGGTGCTGGGCGTCTCGGCCTCGGCGCTGAGCCACACGATGCGCAACCTGGAGACCCGGCTGGACGTGCGGCTGCTGCACCGCACGACCCGCAGCGTCGCGCCGACCGAGGCCGGCGAACGGCTGCTGGCCCGGCTGACCCCGGCCCTGGCCGACATCGACGCGGCGCTCGAAGAGGTGGCGGCGTTCCGCGACCGGCCCTCGGGGCGGGTGCGGATCAACATCGCCCGCTCGGCGGCCCGCTGGCTGGTGGGTCCGCGGATCGGCGGCTTCCTGAACGCCTATCCGGACGTGCGCGTCGAGCTCGTCTGCGACGACGGCCTCTCCGACATCGTGGCCGGCGGCTTCGACTGCGGCGTGCGGCTGGGCGAGAGCCTGCAGGCCGACATGATCGCCGCCCCGCTCGGCGGCGAGCTGAGCCAGTCCCTGGTCTGCGCCCCGTCCTATGTCGAGGCCCACGGCGCGCCGACAAGGCCCGAGGACGTGCTCCACCACCGCTGCCTGCTGGTCCGCCGAGGCAGCGGCCAGCCCTGGGCCTGGGAGTTCGAGCGCCAGGGCCGCGAGGTGGTGGTCAACCCGCCCGGCGTGCTGGTCAGCGACGAGAACGAGGTGATCCGCCGCGCCTGCCTGGACGGAGCGGGCCTGGCCTTCCTGCTGCGCGACTTGGTGGCGCCCGACGTCGCGGCCGGGCGGCTGGTGTCGCTGCTGGAGGACTGGTGCGAGCCGTTCCCCGGCTTCTTCCTCTACTATCCCAGCCGCCGCCAGCTCTCGCCGGCCCTGCGGGCCTTCATCGACTGGATGCGCGCCTAGACTCCTCGTCGAACGGCGCGGCCAGGAAGGCCGGAGTCGCCTCGGCCCGCGCGGTCAGGGCGGCCAGGTTGGGACAGGCCGCCATGTCGACCGAGTCCGGCAGGCTCTTGGTCGCGAAGGTCCAGGCCACCGCGCAGGTCAGCTCGGCCTGGGAGCCTTCCAGCCCGGCCGGCGGCGAGGCCAGCTCGGCCTCCAGCAGGCGCCAGGCCGCGCCGGCCTGTCCCCGCATCCGGTCGATCCAGGGGGCGTGATGCTTGTCCTCGGGGCGCAGGTTGAACTCGTAGATCAGCGACACGATCTTCTCGCAGGCGGCCAGGGTCAGGCCCAGGATGCGCTGGGCGCGCGCGTGGTCGGCGATTTCGTCGGGACCGTGGCGTCGTCCGGCCAGCCGCTCCAGATGCTCGATGATCAGGCCCGAATCCATCAGCACCACGCCGTCGTCGGTCACCAGGGTCGGCGCCTTGACCACCGGATTGATCGCCGCGAAGGCGTCGTAGGCGCGGAAGACCGACACCGGCTCGTGCTCGAACGGCAGGTCCAGTCGCCGCAGCGTCACCGCCACGCGCCGCACATAGGGCGAATCCAGCATTCCGATCAGTCGCATCGCGCACTCCCTTGTCGCCGACGCAGAATGGCCGGCTGGCGGACCGAAGGGCATGGCCATTCATCGGCTAAAGCGCGATAGTTCCGATGAATTCAAGGTAAGAACCGCAGATGCCCCTCCCGGATGGTCTCGACGCCAAGGACATCGCCATTCTCGAAGCGCTGCAGGTCGACGGCCGGATCTCGCTGTCGGAGCTGGGCCGCCAGGTCGGCCTGTCGCAGCCGGCGATGTCCGAGCGGGTCAGGCGCCTGGAGGAACGCGGGATCATCACCGGCTACGGCGCCCGGATCGACCCGCGGGCCCTGGGCCTGTCGCTCGGCGCCGTGATCCGCCTGAAGACCACCCACGAGCACATGCGCGCCTGCCTGGAGACGTTCGAGCGCCTGCCCTACGTGGTCGAGGTCCATCGGGTGACCGGCGACGACTGCTTCGTGCTCAAGGCGCTGGTTCCTTCCGCCGGCGACCTGGCGACGATCGTCGACGCCATCGGCCGCTTTGGCCCCGTGACGACCTCGGTGGTGCTCCAGAGCCAGCCGCCCAGGCCGATCGGCAAGGCGCTGCTGACCACCGCGCGTTAGGCTGTCGCGCGCCCCGCGCCTGGGGCCATGACGGTTCGCGGCGGCGAGCCCCGACGCCCTGCCGGACGCCGGGGCCGACCGACTAGTCCTTTTCGGTCGTGGCCTGCCAGGCGAAGTACATCGCCGAAGACGGCGCGGCGTTCACGCGGATGGTGAAGGTGGTGGCGCTGATCGAGGCGCTGTCGATCCAGAACCGCGACACCCCCGCCCAGTCGGAAACCGGCGTGACGGACAGGCCCGTGACCGGCGGCGCTGACGCCAGGCCGTGATTGACCGTCACCGACGTGGCGCCGTTGGGCACGTTGGTCGAGCCGCTGCTCCGGGTGGCGTAGCCCAGGTTGCGGGTCACGTATCCGGTGGCCGCCAGGGCGTTGTCGCTGAGGCCGGCGGTGGTGTTGCCGGTCACGTCGTTGTCGCGGATCTCGTAGTCGCCGCAACCCGTGCCGACATAGATCCCGTACAGGTTGGCGGTGAAGTAGTCGTGCGGTCCGATCCGATTGCCCCGGATTTTGAAACGCTGGGTGTTCGGCGCGACCGACACCCCCGATCCGCCGTTCTGGGCGAAGCTGCCATAATCGATCCAGGTGTCGGTCGCCTTGGCGCCGACCAGAATGCCGTCGTGCTTGTTGAGTTCGGCCTGGTGGCGAAGGGTGTGGAAACCCTCGATATCGCCGGCCCCGGCCAGCAGGACGCCATACTGCAGGTGTGACGACGTCCAGACATTGGTCAGCCAGGTCCGCGAGACGTGGCCGCCCTCCGCCGGCTCGACGAAGATTCCGTACTCGGCGGAGTCGAAATAGGTGTGGTGGATGAAGGTGTTGGCCACCACCTTGCCAGCGGCGGGCGTCAGGGCCAGGTCCTTGCCGGCCCGGATGATGTCGCAGTTGGCGATGATCACCGCGTCGCTCTCGGTGATGCGGACGCCATAGGAGGGCATATCGCCCACCTGGGTCGGCGACGGCGCCAGCTCGGTGTCCATCACCACGTCGTCGATGACCACCGCGGTCGAGGCGCCGGAGGCGTTGCCGCCGATCACGATCCCCGCGGAGCCGGCCGCGACGCTGCTCTTGGTCGCGTTGCGAATACTGCCGTGCGCCAGGCGTCCGATCGAGGAATTGATCACCTCCACGCCGATATAGGGCGCGCGGAAATCGAAGTTGGTGATCGAGAAGAACGGGGCGTTCTCCAGGCGGACGAAGGCCCCGGACGTACGCGGCGCGGCGCTGCCGATCACCAGGCCCTGGGCGCTGAAGCCCTGCGAGGTGACGTTCAGCACCGGGCCGGTGGGATCGCGGGCGACCAGGCGGGCGGAAGCGCTGGCCACCCCGCCCTGGAATTCGAGCTTCACCGGCGTGGTGACGTTCAGCTGCCCGACCTTGTAGATCCCGGCCGCCAGGATCGTCCCGCCCTGGGCGGGCAAGGCGTTGAGGGCGGCTTGCCAGGCCGCGGTGTCGTCGGCGACGCCGTTGCCGATCGCGCCGTAGGTTTCGGGCGTAAAGTAGGTGGTCATAATAATTTGCTCCAAAATGAAAAAACCCAGCGCCCGCGAGCGCTGGGATCTCGATCTTGAAGCGGAGCTACGACAGGTCCGGTCGCTGACTCATGCCGCCAGTCTGGCCTGGAACCACGGCGTGATCCGCCGCAGCGCCTCCTCGACCTCGGGCGTCGAGACCGCGAAGCTGAAGCGGATGAACCGCCGGCCGTCGACCGGGTCGAAGTCGACGCCAGGGGCGGTGGCCACGCCGGTGTCGCGCAGCAGGGCCTCGCAGAAGGCCAGGCTGTCGTCGGTCAGGTGGCCGATGTCGGCATAGATGTAGAACGCCCCGTCCGGCGGGGCGATCGAGGCCAGGCCCAGGGCCGGCAAGGCGTCCAGCAGCAGGGCGCGGTTGGCGCGGTAGACGGCGACGTGGCCTTCCAGCTCGTCCAGGCAGTCCATGGCCACCAGGCCCGCGTGCTGGCTCAGCGACGGCGGGGTCAGGAACAGGTTGCCCATGAAGGCCCGAGCCCGCGGGACCTGGTCGGCCGGGACGACCACCCAGCCCAGCCGCCAGGCGGCCATGCTGAAGTACTTGGAGAAGCTGTTGACGATCAGGGCGTCGGGCGCGAAGGCCAGCATCGAGCGGGCCGGCTCGCCATAGCTGAGGCCGTGATAGATCTCGTCGGAGACGACGCGGATCCCGCGCTCGCGGCAGACGCCGGCGATGGCCTCCAGCTCCGCGGCGGGGATGATGGTGCCGGTGGGGTTGGCCGGGCTGGCGATGATCACCCCGGCCGGAGCGGGATCCAGACCGGCCAGGTGGGCGGCGGTCAGCTGGAAGCGGCTCTCGGCGCCGCAGGCGATCTCGACCGGGACCAGGTTCAGGGCCTTGAGCGTGTTGCGGTAGGCCACGTAGCCAGGCCGCGCCAGGGCGACGTGATCGCCCGGCCGGAAGTTCGAGGCCAGGGCCAGCACCAGGGCGGGCGAGGCGCCGCAGGTCAGGATGATCCGCTCGGGATCGACCTCGACCCCGTCCAGCTGGGCGTAGCGCCGGGCGATCGCCGCCTTCAGCAGCGGGCTCTCCCAATAGCCCATGCCGTCGGTGTCCAGCACGTGGTGCGCCGTGGCGATGGCGGCCCGGGGCGCGCCGGTCGAGGGCTGGCCGAACTCCATGTGGATGATCGACTTTCCCTCAGCCTTCATCTGGTGGGCCAGACGGCTGATGGCGATGGCGTGGAAGGGTTCGATCTCGGAGGCGGACATGCCGCGTAACTAGTCGGCCTGGCCGACCGCGACAATGCCCTCGCCCTGACGGCCTTGCCTTGCGAAGCGCGCCGAAGCGTCGTAGCGCTCGGACCTGGGGACGCCATGAACGACACCGCCGACACCCGGAACATCATCCGCCTCGCGCGACTGCTCGTCTTCTGGCTATGGGTCCATATCGCCATGAAGGTCGCCTTCATGGCGACGTTGATCGCCAGCGTCATCGCCGTGTACGGCCCCCCGAACGACGCCTTTCCTTACCGCGCCGTCGGATTGGCCACCTCGACCGTCGCCATGATCTCGATCGTCCTGCGGCTGGGGGTGGGCGTCATGGTCCTGACGTGGATCTATCGCGCCTGCCGCAATGCGCTGTCGCTCGCGCCTGACCTGCCCCTTTCGCCCGGTTGGGCGGTGGGTTGGTATTTCGTGCCGATCGCGGCGCTCTGGAAGCCTTTCGCCGCCTTGGCCCTGGCCTGGCGTGGCAGCGTCGCCCCCTCAGCCTGGCGAACCGAATCCGCGCCGTCGATCTTTGGCTGGTGGTGGGCGTTCTGGATCACGAGCGGCGTCGCCGGGTTCCTGGCCGGTCTGGTCGGTCGGATGCGGGCGGAGGACACTTCGACCGCGCGATATGGCCTGCTGATGACCTCCACGGTCCTAGGCGCGCTCGCCGCCCTGCTGCTGATGCGCATCGTGCGCCGGCTGAGCGACCGCCAGGCTACGACCCTGGGCGTCGCGATCTTCGCGTGAGGGCGCCGTCGGCATAACCTCCCAGGTTATCGCTTTCGCGCAGGGCGGCGCGCGAAGCTGCCTCGTCAACAACGAGGAGCCCGCCATGCCCGCCTATGGCATCGCCCACCTGCGCAGTGTCGATTTCGGTCCCGGCATCGTCGAATACCTGCAGTGCATCGACGCCACGCTCGAACCTTATGAAGGCCGCTTCATCGTCCACGGCGCGCAGGTCGAGGTGATGGAAGGCCAATGGCCCGGCGACCTCGTGATCATCGCCTTTCCGGACCTGGCGGCGGCCCGCGCCTGGTACGGCTCGCCCGCTTACCAGGCCATCCTTGCCCTGCGCACCGACAATTCACAGGGCGACGTCATCCTGGTCCCGGGTTGCGACGTCGACCACAAGGGTGCGGATCTGCTGGCCGCCGCGTGAAAGCGACCTTTCGTCGAAAAGCGCGGGACGATGTCGGAACCGCCCGGTCCTGATCGTCCTTGGCTCGACACCCGCCCAAACGGAGGACGCCCCCATGCCCAAGATCACCCCCTTCCTGTGGTTCGACACCCAGGCCGAGGAAGCCGCCAACTTCTATGTCTCGCTGTTTCCCAATTCGAGGATCACCAGCGTCGCCCACTATCCCAGCGACGCCCAGCCGCCGGCGGGACCGCCCGGGCGGGTGATGACCGTCGGCTTCGAGCTGAACGGCCAGGCCTACACCGCGTTGAACGGCGGCCCCCACTTCACCTTCACCGAGGCGGTGTCGTTCGTCGTCCACTGCGCCGACCAGGCCGAGGTCGACCGCTACTGGGAGACCCTGACCACCGACGGCGGCCGGGAAAGCCAGTGCGGCTGGCTGAAGGACAAGTACGGCCTGTCCTGGCAGATCGTGCCGCAGGAACTGCTGGACCTCTATTCCAGCCCCGACAAGGCCGCCGTCGGCCGGATGTTCGCCGCCATGATGCAGATGGTCAAGCTGGACATGCCCAAGCTGAAAGCGGCGTTCGACGGGGCTGGCTGAAGCCCGCACGAGCGGAAGCTCCCCCTCTGGGGGAGCTGTCGCGAAGCGACTGTGGAGGCCTCGCGCCTAGGCCTTCTTCACGAACTCGGTCCGCAGGACCAGGCCGCGGACCTTCTCGACATTGGCCTCGATCTCGTCGGGATCGCCGGTCAGGCGGATGTTCTTGACCAGGGTCCCGCGCTTCAGCGTCACGCCGCCCGAGCCCTTGACCTTGAGGTCCTTGATCAGGGTGACGTTGTCGCCGTTGGCCAGGATCGTACCGTTACTGTCGCGGGTTTCGTCGGACATGTCGTTCTCCTGAAAAGGTGGGGGTGCTTAGCAGGGCGCGCGCTCGATACAAACCCTGCCATCCCGGCCGAGCGCGCGGCGCGAGGATCCGGGACCGGGGCGGAAACGCGGGCGCTTGCGGCGGTCCCGGAGGTGACAGGAGGTTGGCTACTTCCGCCCCAGCGGATGCTTGCTCTTCACCACCTCCGCCAGACGATCCCCCGCCACGTGGGTGTAGATCTGGGTGGTGGCGATGTCGGCGTGGCCCAGCAGGGTCTGGATGACGCGCAGGTCGGCGCCGCCCTCCAGCAGGTGGGTGGCGAAGGCGTGGCGCAGGACATGGGGACTGACGGCCGCGCGGTCGATGCCGGCAGCGATGGCGGCGTCCTCGAGCAGCTGCGACACCCGCCGGGCGGTCAGCCGTCCGCTCCTGCCGCGCGACGGGAACAGCCACGGGCTGTCCTTGGCGCCCTTTGGCAGGAATTGCGGCCTTGCCTCCAAATAGGCCTTCACCGCCGCGCGGGCCGCGTCGTTCAGCGGGGCCAGGCGCTCCTTGCCGCCCTTGCCCTTGACCATCAGGAAGGCCGGATCGCGGGCCAGGGCCGCCAGGGGCAGGTTCAGCAGTTCGGAGATCCGCAGGCCCGAGGCGTAGAGCAGCTCGATCATGCAGGCCAGGCGCAGGCCCTGGGCGCCGTCCTTGGCGGCGGCGGCCGCGATCAGCCGCAGGACCGCGTCCCGCGACAGCACCTTGGGCAGGGGCCGGCCGGCCTTGGGGGCCTCGACCCGGCGCGAGGGATCGTCGTCGCGCCAGCCCTCGCCCAGCACGAAGCGGTAGAACTGGCGCAGGGCCGAGCGGCGGCGGGCGGCGGTGGCCGGCGACAGGCCCCGCGCACCCAGATCGGCGAAATAGGCCTCAACAGCCTCGGCCGAGGCGCCGTCCAGGTCGCCGCGCGAGGCCAGGAACAGCCGGGCGTCGGCCAGGTCCTTCTCGTAGGCGGTCAGGGTGTTGCGGGCGGCGGCGCGCTCGACGGCCATCATCTCCAGGAAGGCGTCGATCCAGCCGGTGGCGGAGGTGCTCATTTGACCTGCAGCGCCAGCAGGCCCTCGACGGCGAAAGCCCGGGCGTCGGCCTCCAGCCCGGCTTTCAGCAGGGCGCGGACCAGCCGGGCGCGATCCACCGGTCCGGGTCCGGCGGGGCCGGCGTCGGCGGCGATCGACAGGGCCAGCAGGGCCGCCTCGCCCTGGCGGCCGGCGGCGGCGGAGTCGTCCAGGACCGTCAGCCGCCCGGCCGGGGCGGCGGACTTGCCGGGATCGAAGGTCGCGAACACGGCGCGGGCCCCGGGGCCCATGGCGCCGCCGAGCGCGGCCAGGACCAGGGCGGCCGGCTGGGCGGCTGACTTGGCGCCGCCCCCTTGGGCGCCACCCTGGGCGCCGCGCTCGACCAGGCCGTCAAGCACCTGGCTGTCCTTGCCGCCGTCCGCAGCGGCCAGGGTCGCGTCCAGCAGGGCCAGGTCCGTGGCGGTGGCCCCTCCGGGCAGGGCCAGGGCGTCGCCGGTCAGCTTGCCGCGGACGGTCTTGGCCGTGGCGGCGTCGCCGGCCGCCAGGGCGGCGCGGGCCATCAGGAGGGGATCCTCCAGTGGGGCATCGGCCCGGGCCAGGGCGGCGACGGCCGGCAGGGCGGCCTTGGCCGCGTCGGTGAAGGCCGCCAAACCCTTGGCGGCGCGCAGGGCGGCGAGCGTCGAGGCCTGGGCGGCGGTCAGGTCGCTGGGCGCGGCGGCGTCCACCGGCCGGATCGCCGCCTTCAGGGCCGGCGAGGCGCCCGCGAGGGCGGCGGCCGACGAGACGTCCAGTCCCAGCTTACGCGACAGGGCGTAGTTGATCCCGTTCTTCAGATTGGCCGCCCCGGCCGGAGCGCCCGACAGCAGGGCGTTCATCAGCCGGGCGTAGTCGGCGTCCTTGGTCTGCTGGGCGGCCAGGCTGAAGGTCAGCTGGGCCGCGTCGTGCTGGTCGCCGATCGCCTGGCAGAAGGCCCGCAGCCGCAGCCAGTAGGGCGCGCTTCGCTCGACGCTCAGCGCCTCGCCGATCTTGCAGGCCTTGTCGTCGGCGCCGGTGATCAGGGCCGCCTCGGCCGCCGCCATCGACAGCGGGGCGCTGGCCGCCACGCCGGGGACGCGGTCCAGCACCGCGTCGGCGCCCTTGGCCTCGCCCAGGGCGATCAGGGCCAGGGCCCGGGTCGCGCCCAGCTCCGGGTCGTCGCCGATCCCGGCCGGGGCGTTGGCGCCGGTGGCCAGCACCCGCCGCGCCAGGCCGGCGGCGGCCGGCGACAGCGGCTTGGCCGCCAGCTTGGGCAAGGCTTCCCTGGCGATGCCCGGCGAAGCGTCCTTCCAAAGGTCGCCCGACAGGCCCGTCTGCGCCGCCGGCGGCGAGAACAGGTCCGGCGCGGCCAGGGACTGGACCTGCACCTGGGCCCAGGCCGGCGACGCCGACAGCAGGGCCGCCGCCAGGACGAGGGCCGAACGGGTCGTGAGTCGCGTGAAAGGAGCCATGGTTCAACTATGCCGCAGGACAGGGGTCAGCGAAAACTTTTCGCCCTCCGGAACACCCTGGACGCGGCTTTGGTCCAAACCTTGGCGGGACGCCCCGCCCTCGTGTAAACCCGCTGGCAGGCCCATGACCGACGATCCCGCCCCTCCCCGCCCCGACCAGGGTCAAGACCTCCAGGGTCCCGATCCCAAGGCCGCCCTGCGCCACAGGACCATCGTCCTGGTGGGGCTGATGGGCGTGGGCAAGTCCAGCGTCGGCCGCCGGCTGGCCACGGCCCTGGACCTGCCGTTCCGCGACGCCGACAACGAGGTCGAGGCCGCCGCGGGCCGTTCGATCCCCGAGATCTTCGCCGAGATGGGTGAACCGGCCTTTCGCGACGGCGAGCGGCGGGTGATCGCCCGCCTGCTGGACGAGCCGCCGCACGTGCTGGCCACCGGCGGCGGGGCCTTCGTCAACGCCGAGACCCGCGCCCTGATCAAGTCCAAGGCCGTCGCCGTCTGGCTGAAGGCCGACCTGGAGCTGCTGGCCCGCCGCGTCGGCCGCAAGGAAGGCCGGCCGCTGCTGAAGGGCCGCGACCCGATGGACGTGCTGCGCGAGCACGCCGCCCTCCGCTACCCCGCCTATGGCGAGGCCCACCTGACCGTCGAGACCGGCGACACCGCCCATGGCGTGGCGGTCGAGGCCGTGATCCAGGCCCTGAGGGGCCACCTGCAGACGTCCGAAAGCGAGTCCAAGTGATCACCACCATCCCCGTGGGCCTGGGCGCGCGCGCCTATGACGTCGTCGTCGGCACGGGGCTGATCGACCGCGCCGGCGAGCACATCGCCCCGCTGCTGAAGCGCAAGCGCGTGGCGGTCGTCACCGACACCAATGTCGGCGAGCACCACGGCGAGCGCCTGGCCAACGCGCTGGAGCACGCCGGCGTCGCCACGGAGGTGATCCTGGTGCCGCCCGGCGAGGAGACCAAGAGCTTCGAGGGCCTGGCCGACCTCAGCGACCGCCTGCTGGCCCTGAACCTGGAGCGCGGCGACATGGTCATCGCGTTCGGCGGCGGGGTGGTCGGCGACCTGACCGGCTTCGCGGCGGCGATCTACAAGCGTGGCATCGACTTCATCCAGATCCCCACCACCCTGCTGGCCCAGGTGGATTCGTCCGTCGGCGGAAAGACCGCCATCGACACCCCGCGCGGCAAGAACCTGATCGGCGCCTTCCACCAGCCGCGCCTGGTGCTGGCCGACCTCGACATCCTATGCACCCTGCCGGCCCGCGAGCTGGCCTGCGGCTATGCCGAGATCATCAAGTACGGCCTGCTGGGCGACTTCGCCTTCTTCGAGTGGCTGGAGGCCAATGTCCACGCGGTGCTCGAGCGCGACACCGCCGCCCTGGTCAAGGCCGTTGGCCGTTCGGTCGAGATGAAAGCCGAGATCGTCGCCGAGGACGAGAAGGAAGCCGGCCGCCGGGCCCTGCTGAACCTGGGCCACACCTTCGGCCACGCGGTCGAGGGCGAGATGGGCTTCGGCGACGCGCTCAAGCATGGCGAGGCCGTGGGCCTGGGCATGGCCCAGGCCTTCCGCTTCTCGGTCCGCCAGGGCCTGTGCTCGGCCCAGGACGCCGTCCGCGCCGAGGCGGCGATCAAGGCCGCCGGCCTGCCGACCCGGCTGTCGGACGTCCGCCCCGAGCCGTTCAGCGCCGACGCCCTGATCGCCCACAGCGCCCAGGACAAGAAGGCCGAGGGCGGGCTGCTGACCTTCATCCTGGTCCGTGGCATCGGCGACGCCTTCGTGGCCAAGGACGTCGACCGCGCCGCGCTGCGGGCCTTCCTGATCGAGGAAGGCGCGGTCTAGGCCGGGTCAGTATTCTAGACGTCGATCCCCAAACGTCCGTCATTCCGGGCCTTGTGCCCGGAACCCCTTGTTCAGCTGACGGTGAAGCGCCTTGGCGCGCAGGCGCGCCACACTCTCGCGCCTGCGGCGGACAGAGGGGTCCCGGGCACGAGACCCGGGATGACGGCTGAAGGGATGAGCTCGAAAAGCTCGACCAGCGCCAGGCGGCTGAATGTCGATCCGCCCTGGATCCGGTCCCTAATCGGCGTCCAACCGCCGCTCCAGCGCGGCCAGGAAGTCGTCCAGCCGGCAAGGCCCTTGCCCGGCCCCCTGGCACGCCAGCACCAACTCGCGCCGCGTCGGCGGGTTGGCCAGCGAAAGGGGGGCCAGCCGCCGGAGCTGGTCGGGCGTCTGGGCCTCGTAGAAGGCCGCGACGAACCGACGCCCCTGGCTGTCGACGAGGACCTGCAGCTCCAGGGCGCCGCCGATCGGCGGATCGTCCTGGCCGTAGCCGTCCATCTTGAAGTGCGCGCCGATCAGGCTGGCGAGGGCGGCGATGTTGTTGTCGTGGCCGACGAAGACGTTGACGGGGGGCGCGTCCTCCGACGCCAGGATCGTGGAGATCCGCCGGGCCATCGGCCCGCCGATCCGCCGGGCCATGTATCGCGGCCGGGCATGGATGTCGAACAGCAGGGCGTGGAGGCGCGAGACCTCTTCCAGGGTCCGCGGCGAGGCGCGCCCCCAGCCCACCTGGTCGAGCGGCAGGCCTTCGGCGTATTGCAGCATGAACACCTGGGCCGTGCCGGAGAGGATGGAGATCGACCCGTCCAGCACCAGGCCGTCGCCCTTGGCGCTGGGTTCCAGGGCCGTCCGGGCCGAGGCGATGTCGCAAGCCGGTTGGGTGCGATCGCAGCCCAGCACGCGTTCCATCTCGCGGATCTTGGCGGCGTAGGGGGCGACCAGGGCGGCCGGGCCGCCGGTCTCGGCGACGACGGCGGCGGCGGCCTCGGCGCCGCTGAACTCGACCGCCTTGGCCTCGACGGGGTGGAACAGCGGATCCTCGGTGTCGAGCGGCTGATGGCCCACCGCCAGACCACAGCCCGGCGCGAACCCGTCCGCGAACGCCTCGCCGCTGGCGATGGTGCGCTGGGCCGTGTTGGTCCAGATCGCGATCGCGCCGGGCCCGGGACAGCCCCGCGGCGCGGTCAGCCCCAGCCCGGACAGGCGCTGGCGATCATAGGCGCCCATCAGCCGCGCCGCCTCGCGGCCGTGCGGCGTCAGGAGGCTGGGCGGCGTGCTCCAGACCGGCCACGGCGGATGGGCGTAGGCGTCGACCGCCGCCTCGCCCGGCAGCGGGGCCCGAATGCCGTGGCGGTACAGCATCACCGTGCGCTCGACCTTGAGCGGCCCGGATGGACCAGGGTCCTGGGCCGCCGCGACGCCGCCGAAGGCGAGCAGCGCCGCGAAGGCGAGGATCGAGAGGAAAGGCTTCATCAGACGCGCCCATCAGCAAAGTCGGCGCGAGGCCCGCGCCGGAGCGAGGGACCCCGGCCGCGAGCGGCCGGGGTCCGCCAGGATCAGTAGGCGTATTTCAGGGTCAGCAGGCTGGTGCGGCCCGAGTCCACCACGTCGGACAGCGCCAGGCTGTGCTGGCCGATGTGCGACCAGTAGCTTTCGTCCTTCAGCAGGTTGGCCACCGACAGGTCCAGCTTCACGCCGTTGTCGAAGGCGTAGCCGACGTGCAGGTCGACGCTGCGCATGGGCCGGACCCAGAGATTGTCCCATTCGCCCGCCTGGTCCAGCACGTCGTAGTCGGCCACATAGGCGCCGGTATAGTGGTAGATCACGTCGAAGCTGAAGCCGCCCCTCTGGTAGAAGAGCTGGGCGTCGGCCAGCCAGTCCGGCGCGTTCTGGATGCGGTTGTCGACGCCGTCGCCCAGGTCGACGCTGGTCCACTGGCGGGTGACGTTCAGCCCCGCGCCCAGGCCGCCGAGCAGGCCCGGCAGGTCCGAGAACTTCTGGCGCAGCTGAAGCTCCAGGCCATAGACGTCGCCGTCGCCGCCGTTGGTGGGCTGGACGGTGGTGACCTTGCCCTCGGTCAGGGTGTCGGAGTTCACCGGGCTGGAGCCGTTGTCGTAGAGATAGTCCGACAGGTGCTTGTAGAAGCCGCCGACCATGGCGTAGCCGCCCTTGGCGTTGCTCCACTCGCCCGACAGGTCCAGGTTGATCGCCTTGATCGGCTTCAGGTCGGGATTGCCCTTGGTGATCGAGACATTGCCGTCGTCGCTGACCTGGCGACGCTCGCCGCCCGCCAGCTGAATGAAGGCCGGGCGGGTGTAGGAGGTCCAGACCGATCCCCGATAGACCGCCGCGTCGCCGGGCCGCCAGGTCAGGAACACGCTGGGCAGGACCTCGTCATAGGTGGTGTCGCTGCGGGCCCAGTCGCCGGTCTGCTGGCCGGCGCTGGTGGTCGGGATCACCCAGTAGGTGTTGTCGATCTTGGTGTGCTCGTAGCGCAGGCCGGGCATGACCTCGACGTCGCCGAACTGGTAGTCGGCCATGGCGTAGAGCGAGGCCACCGCCTCGTCGCCCTTCTGGGTGTTGCAGTTGAAGTTGTTGACGGCGTTCGAGCCGCAGGTGTCGAAGCTGGCGTCGGTCTTGTACTTGTAGAAGTACTCGAACAGCTTGTCCTGGCTGACCTTCGGAACCCGCCAGCCATATTCGCCCGGATAGATGTGGTCGTAGTAGCCCGTGGTCAGGCCCAGGCTGTCCCAGGTCAGGCCGCCCTGGCCGATCAGGTTGGCGAAGTGGTCGTTGGTCCAGTCGCGGTTGGTGACCCGGCGGTGGCTGTCGACATATTTGCCGCCCAGCTTCACCCACTGCAGCGCGCCGTCCTCGAAGACCCGCTTGGCGTCGAACTTGAAGCCGTACTTCTGCTGGCCGCTGAACTGCTCGGTCAGCTGGCCGGCGCGGCGGGCCAGCAGGGCGGAGCCGGCGTTGTTCAGGTCGTCGAAGATCGCCGGGGTGAGCAGCGGCCGGGGCAGGTCGTCCGCGTAGCCCATCGACAGGCCGCCCAGCGGCCGGTTCGACCCGTTGTTGAACCGGTCGCTCTGGTTGATGCGGGCCGAGGCCTCGATGTGGTTGGGGCGGTCGTTGTCGCCCTCGCTGTAGAACAGCTGCGGCGACAGGGTCCAGGCGCCCAGGGTCTTGTCCCCGCCGAACTGCAGCGTGCCCAGGTCGGCCTTCTCGGGGTTGGTCTCGTACCAGACGCGGGTCGAGATCGCGTCGACGCTGAGATTGTAGCGTCCGCTGCCGGCGACGGCCTCCTTGTAGCTCTTGGTGGCGCTGACATACTGGCTCAGCGTCGAGTTCTGCTGGGTCTTGGCGGAGGCGTAGGAGCCGCGCAGATAGACGTCGAGCGTGTCGTCCGGACGCCAGTCGAGCGTGAAATTGCCGCCCCAGCGCGCGGTGTAGCCGTTCGAGACGCCGAAGTTCGCGCCGGTCTGGGTGATGTTCTGCTCCGGATCCAGACCGGGATAACTGTCGCCGGCGGCGTTCTTGACCAGGAAGCCCCAGCCACCGTCGTTGCGGGCGGCCATGACCCCGGCCATCTCGCTGTTGGCGTAGTTGCGCTTGTCGTAGAAGGCGCTGGCATAGACGCCGAAGGTGTCGTTGGCGCCGAACCTGTGGGCCCACTCGCCCGAAAGGCCGCCGCCCAGGCCCTTGTCGCCATAGTCGCGGGCCCGGCTCTCGACCCGGCCGGAGGCGGTGATCGAGCCGTGGAAATCGTCGTGGTAGTCGAAGGCCGAGGGCGTGCGGAAGTCGACCGTGCCGCCGATGGCGTCGCCGTCCATGTCAGCGGTCGAGGTCTTGTTCAGCAGGATGGTGTGCAGGCCCGAGGGCGGCAGCAGGCTCAGCTGGACCTGGCGGCTGTAGGGCATGCCCTGGGCCACGGTCACGCCGTTGATCATGTTGACGTTGAACTCGGCGTTCAGGCCGCGGATCGACACGAACATGCCCTCGCCGCGCGAGGCGCCGTCGATGCCGCCGAAGAACGACGAGCCGGTGTTCATCACATTGACGCTGGGCATCATGCCCAGGGCCTCGGCGACATTGTGGACCGCGGTGTGCTCCAGGTCCTCGGCCGACAGGATGGCCACCGGCGTCAGGGCGTTCATCTGGGCCTTGGCCGCGTCGTTGCGCTTGGCGACGATCACCAGCGAGTCGACCGTCGCCGCGTCGCTGGCGTCGGTCACCGGTTCGGCCGCCCAGGCCCGCCCGGCCACCAAGGCCGCCGTCGCCAGCGCGCCGGCCATCAGCGCGCGTCTACGAATTCCAGCCCGGCGCGCGTGCGTCGACGCCGCGCCTGTATCGGTGAACCGGTGCATGAGCCCCTCCTGCGAATGAAGTCGGGGCAGGCCATGGCATGGCTATGTGACAGTTTTCTCGTAAATCCACAAATTCGCCGCTAAATCTGCAGCCAAATCCGCCAAGCAACCAAAATATCCACACAAAAACCTCAACTCTCGCTGAAACGCCGCTGTCAGGCCACGAAGGCCGGCGCCCGGGCTCCCGGACCATCGCCTCCTCCCTCGGGCCCGCGGCCCAAGCCACCTCCCGTTCGCCGCGCGCGCGGCGTACAACCGGTCCATGATCCTGACCGCCATCCTCGGCCTCGCGCCGATCATCATCGGCCTGCTGGCGCTTTCGGCGCTGTTCTCGGCCGCCGAGACATCGCTGACCGCCGCCTCCCGGGCCCGCATGCACCAGCTGGAGCGCGAGGGCGACCGGCCGGCCAAGCGGGTCAACAGGCTGCTGGCCGACCAGGAGACGATGATCGGGGCGGTGCTGCTGGGCAACAACCTGATCAACATCCTGGCCTCGGCCCTGACCACCCAGGTGCTGACCACCTCCATCCCGGGCCCGTG
>Ga0102590_1000836_pt1 | contig 56750 bp, 41 predicted proteins | sample AraplaMF_Col_mMF_FD_76859 | JGI IMG/M metagenome (GOLD analysis project Ga0102590, IMG submission 76859) | Arabidopsis root microbial communities from the University of North Carolina, USA - plate scrape MF_Col_mMF | ecosystem: Host-associated > Plants > Roots > Endosphere | place: USA...
TTTTTAACCCGCTCCGATGGAGGCCCCCGACGGGCGGGGTGCTGGCCGCACCCCGGACCGCCTGGGCGATTTCAGCCCGGGCCTGTTGCGTCCGCCGATCCCCCGCCGCCTGGGTTTCGTCTTCACAGAAGACCCTGCCCAGGACCGCCGCGAAGGCGTCACTCAAGACCACCGGCGAGCGCTTCCCGCTCGTCCACCCCTGAGAGCCGTTCGGTCGCCGGCCGGACGCCCTTCCCGTGCTTTCAGGTGGGATCAGGATACGGGGGTCTGGAAGGGTGAGGACAAGTTCGGTCGAAAAAGTTCAGGGCGTTGAAATCTCTGAGGTTCGTTCGCTATCCGCCGAGGATAAGTCTGACCGGGGACATGCCCTTGCGGCGTGTCCCCAACCACCTGGCGCCGCGCGAGACCTGGGGACACGCCCAAGGGCATGTCCCCGTCAGCGGACGACTTGGGGGACACGCACTCACCCTTGGCTCCGTGTGAACCGAGCGACGCCCTGCCGTGAGTGCATGTCCCCGACGCCCCAAAGAAAAACGGCGGGCTCCGAGGAGCCCGCCGCCATTCCAGGTTCGATTGTGGTCGAGCCTTAGAAGTCCAGATCGAAGCCCAGACGCACGTAGCGCGGGGTCTGGTAGGCGATCGGGAAGCCGTACTGAGCGCGACGGCCGCCGGCGTTGCTTTCGCCACGCTCTTCGCGCGAGGTGATCGCGTCGGCGTTGAAGACGTTGAACACGTCGGCGCGCAGCACCAGGTTGCCGCCCAGGGCCATGATCTTTTCCGGCACGGTGTAGCGCAGGGACAGATCGAGGTTGGTTTCCCAGTCGGTTTCCAGAGCCGAACCACGCGGAACCGGGTGGCTGGCCTGGGCCAGGCTGCCGTCCGCGTTGAACGTCTTACACCAGCGCGAAGCGGCGGCGTAGTTCTGCGACGGACCATCGGTCGGGTGCAGGCCGAAGCAGCCTTGGTGCTTCGGCGAGATGACCCGGACGTTGGCGCCGAACATCAGGTTGTCGGTCACGGCGTAGCTGCCGAAGGCCTTGAACTGATGGGCGTGGTGGTTCGGCAGCAGGCCGTACTGGTTGTCGGTCAGACCGACGAAGTCGTACAGCACGGTCGAACCGGCGTCCGCCTGGGCGTTGTCCGACAGGACGGTGCCTTCGTAGTTACCCTTGCTTTCCGACAGGGTGTACGAGCCCTTCAGGCCCCACTTGCCGTCGAAGGCGCGCTCGAAGGTGAACTCCAGGGCGATGTATTCGCGCTTGGGCTTCGGGAAGCCCAGCTCGTCCTTGGTGAAGGTCAGTTGCTTCGGCAGAGCGGCGGCGGCGGCGATCGTCGCGGCGTCGAAGACCGCGGCGTCGGGCTGACGCAGATTGATCGTCAGGTCCGTGCCCGGATTGAAGACGATGTACTGCCAGGAGTTGGCGCCCCAGATCGTGTTACAGGCCGCCAGCGTCGCGCCGGTGGTGTGCGCGGCGCACCACTTGATGACGAACGGGTCGAGCGTGGTGTCTTCCGAGATGCGGTTCAGCTTGCGGTAGGTCAGGTTGACCCCGCCCTTCCACAGGTCGTTGAACTGACGCTCGTAGCCGACGGTGTATTCGTCTTCCTGCGAGGCCTTGATGCCCTGTTGAGCCTTGGAATAGGCCGGTTCGGCGACACCGAGACCGAAGGGAACGTTACAACCGGCGACGTTCGGGGTGCCGGCCACGACCGAGTTCGGGCAGCGGACCAGGAAGCCCGCATCGATACCCGGGTTGGTCGTCGTGGTGATCTGGGTGCCCAGAGCCGTCGGCGCGAAGTTGGCGCCGCGGGTGAAGTTCGGGGTGGTGCTGCCCGAACCGACCACGTAGCCCGGCGCGTAGAAGAACGTGCTGTAGCCCAGGTCGGCGCCGCGGTAGCTGAGGTTCGACGCCGGCGGGATGTAGTAGCGGCCGAACGAGGCCGAGACCTTGTCCTTGCCTTCGCCGACCGGATCCCAGGTCACGCCGATGCGCGGGCCCCAGTTGTTCTTCAGGTTCAGCACCGTCTCGCCCAGGAGGTTGTCCAGGGTGAACTTGTCGTTGCGGATGCCGAGCTGCAGGTTCAGGTCCGGGGTGATGTCCCAGGCGTCCTGGATGTACCAGGCGGCGTTCACGCCGTGCACCGGGGCGCCGCCGAAGCGGTTCGTCGAGATTTCGACGTAGTTCACGCCGGCCGGAACTTCCAGAGCGTCGCCCGTACCACCTTGGTGGTAGATGTAGGCGATACCCGTGGCGCCGGGGCCCGTGTCGATGTTGGCGTGGTTGAGCGTCGTCTTCTCGTGGTCGTAACCCGTGCGGATGTGGTGGTCACCCATCAGGTTGAAGTAGAAGTCGCCGTCGACGCGGTAGAACTCGCGCAGCGTCTTGCGGGTCTCGATCGAGCCCTGCTTCTGGTTGCTGAGGACGTTCAGAGCGCCGCTCGTGTAGTCTTCCTGCACCAGCGGGTCGACCGTGTTGGTCGGCAGGACGCTGTTGGAGTCGCGGTTGCGGCCGTAGGCGGCCGACAGGGTGAACCAGTCGGTGAACGTGCCGGTGTAGCGCGCGACGTAGTTCACGCCGCCCTGACGGTAGACCGTCGACGGCAGCTGGGCGCCGATGACGTCGGTCGTGCCGTTATAGAGATAGGCGGTGCGGTCGATCGTCTTCTGGGTGTCGAAATAGGTCAGTTCGACGCGCTGACGGTCGGTGATGTAACCGTCGATCTTGGCGCCCCAGAACGGGTCGTTCGACTTGTCGACGGTGTACTGACCGGTGGTCTTGAAGGCCGTCGACTGCGAGTTCTCGCGTTGCTGGTTCAGCACGTAGAAGAACAGGTGGTCCTTGATGATCGGGCCGCTGACTTCGAAGGTGCCGCTCTTGCTCGACTGGGCGCCGCGGTGGTTGGCGATCAGGTACGAGTCCGGCGAGTCTTCGCGCATGCTGTCGAGTTCGAAGTTGCCGTGGACGGCGAACTTGAAGTCGTTGGAGCCCGACTTGGTGACGGCGTTGATGACGCCGCCCGTGGCGCGGCCGAACTCGGCGGGGTAGCCGCCGGTCTTCACTTCGACCGACTTGTAGAAGTCGAACGGCACTTCGGCGGCGCCGATGTACGTGTCGAAGTTCGTGATGTTCAGGCCGTTGATGTAGAAGGCGTTTTCAGCGACCGAACCGCCGCCGACCGAGGGTTGGCCGCCGAAGTTCGCGGCGCTCGGGGCGGTGCCCACGCGCGCGGCCGAACCGACGACGACGCCCGGAGCCAGTTGGACGACCGCGGTCAGCGAGCGGCCGATCGGCGCTTGCTTGGTCAGGGTCTCCATGTCGACGCTCAGACCCTTGGTCGTCGCGGCGAAGTCCAGCTGCGGGTTGGCGGTGGCGGTGACGACCACTTCGCTGACCGAGCCGCCGACTTCCGTCAGCGTGAACGAGTAGGCGGTCGAACCGCCCAGGGCGACGCGGACGTTGCCGTCGCTGGTCGGCTGGTAGCCTTCCTTGGCGATCGAGACCGAGTAGCCGCCGATCGGGATCAGGGGAACGCGGAACTGGCCGGCGCCGTCGGTGGTGACGGTGCGGGTGAAGCCTTGATCCAGCGACTTAACGGTGACGGTCGCGTCCGGAACGGTGACGCCGGCCGAGTCCTTGACGGTGCCGAGCAGCGAGCCCGAGCTGTAGTCCTGGGCGCTGGCGAGCGTCGGGATCGCCGTGGCGATCGCCGTGACGGCCAGCGGCGCGGCGACGGTGGCCAGACCGGCCAGCAGCGTCGACGTCAAAAGACGCGCGCGGGCGCCGCCCTTCGTGGAATTCATCTTCATAATATCCCCTCTGACATGGCGAAGCATCCCGACCGCCCGCACGCGCCCTTTTCGGGGGCGTTACGTTCGGCCTGTCTGGATTTTTGCCCCAACTCCACCACGAGAACTTAGGTGTCCCGGAAAACATTTCCCCGGTTGGGGTGACGTTAGGAGGCGCGCCGCGCGCCGGTCAATTCCCATTACCAGTCTGTAATCACATCGCCTGGGGCTGTCGCATTATCGCAACACGATCGCCTCATTTCTGACGAACGCCGCTCAGATTTTCCACAAACCGCCGGATAACATGGGTCTCACCCCCTGTATCCCGTTGGTCGCACAGGCAAATTCCACCCGGACCCCGGCGGAGGGCGCCCCTCGCCCGCGACCGGGCGCTAGAGGGTCAAAAACAGCCGCCTGCGGGTTGACATCCGAGAAATCACCCCACGAAACGGGGCTTTTAGCGGTACCAAATGCCGAACCCTGACGATCGGCGAGAAATTCTTCCTATGTATCGCCCAAATTTCCGTCACATTTGCTCGCCGGCGACCGTTGCACGGGCGCCCGAGTGCCGGGATGATGAGGGCGCGCCGCCGCGGCGCCGTCTCTTCCATTTGCCCCACGAGCGACATGCCCATGACCGCGTTCCGACGTGTTACCGACTCGCTTTCGGTCAGCCCCCAGATCGCGCTCGACGACCTGGGCCGCGCGGCCGGCGAAGGTTTCGTCCTGGTGATCAACAACCGCCCCGACGACGAGGAGCCCGGCCAGCCGTCGAGCGCCCAGGTCGAGGCGGCGGCCCGGGCCGCGGGTCTGGACTACGTGCATATCCCGGTGCGGGGCGGGCCGACCTTCGACCAGGTCGAGGCCGTGCGGCGCGCGGTCGAGGGCGCTGAAGGGCCGGTCCTGGCCTTCTGCCGTTCGGGCACGCGCTCGATCGTCACCTGGTCGCTGGGCCAGGCGGCCTCGGGCGCGGCCGACCGCGCCGAACTGGTGCGCCTGGGCGCCGACGCCGGCTACGACCTGTCGGGCGTGCTGGGGGTCTAGCGCCCCAGCGCCCGGTCGTCCGGCTAGTAGTGGTGGGTCAGGCCGACCCGGGCCGCCATCGCCGCCGGTTCGGGCGTGCAGCTGGCCACCACGAACTGGGCCACGATGAGACACAGGATGGCGAAGGCCGCGCGCTGGAGCCGTTTTGAAACAAAAATCGCTGCGTCGGCGGCCATGATCCGTACTCCTGGAGGTTCACGGGCCGCCCACCGCAAGACCGGCGCCGCTCCGCCCCTCGAAAGGCCGATATCGACATGATCCCCTTCGTCCGCGAGATCGAGTTCGAGTACGGCCGCTGCGACCAGGTCTCGCCGCTGATCCGCCGGGTGATCGCCGACAATCCGGGGCCGTTCACCTATGTCGGCACCGGCACCTACATCGTCGGGCGCGGGACGGTGGCGGTGATCGATCCGGGTCCCGATCTGGACGGCCACCTCCAGGCCCTGCTGGCGGCGCTGGGCGGCGAGACGGTCAGCCATATCCTGGTCACCCACCACCACAGCGACCATTCCCCCCTCGCCCGTCCGCTGCAGAAGGCGACCGGAGCGACGATCTTCGGCCGCCGCGCGCCGCATCTCGCCGAGCTGGCGCCGGGCCTGGCGCTGGAGGCCGGCGAGGACGAGGGCTTCCGTCCCGACGTCGAGATCGCCGACGGCGATGTGTTCGAAGGTCCGGGCTGGACCCTGCGCGCCGTGACCACGCCCGGTCACACCTCCAACCATGTCTGCTTCGCCCTGAAGGAAGAGAACGCCCTGTTCTCCGGCGACCACGTCATGGGCTGGTCGACCACGGTGATCACCCCGCCCGACGGCGACATGGGCGACTATTTCGCCAGCCTGGAGAAGGTGGCGGCGATGGGGTTGGAGACCCTGTGGCCCACCCACGGCGCGCCGGTGCGCGAGGTGGCGCCGTTCCTCCAGGCCTATGCCGACCACCGCCGGGCGCGCGAGGCCCAGGTGCTGGCGGCGCTGACCGAGGGCCCGACCACGATCAAGGCCATGGTCCCCACCCTGTACGCGGCCGTCGATCCGCGCCTGCATCCGGCGGCGGCGATGTCGGTGCTGGCGCACATGCTGCTGCTGGTGAAGGAAGGGCGGGTCGTGACGGAGGGCGAGCCGGGGTTGGACTCGGAATATCGGCTGGCCGTCTAATCGCCCTTAAATCTCAGATTCAGCGTTTTCAGCGCCGCGTCAGGACTGTCACCCACGGCAATCCAATCAAAGGCCTCGGCATCGCTCCAAAAATCGCTGGCCTCGCCGTCGTCTCCGCCCGCCCCATTGGCCAACAGCCAGGACGCCCTCGCCTCATCGCCGATAAGCGTGTCGGCCTTCGCGACCGCCACCCATGCACCGCCGCTATACGTCCCTTGATAGCGATCGGCCAGAATGACCACTGGCCAAAGCCGAACGTCCAGGTCCACCTCTACCCCCTCACCACCGCCAGCAGATCCCCCACCCGGCGGCAGTTGCGGCCCATGTCGCCGCCGGCCTCGCGGCCGACCGCGCGCATGTCGACCCGCGCGCCCGAGGCGTCGGGGCGCACCCGCACCACCAGGTCGTCCTTCAGCCCGTACCAGAAGCTCTGGCCGGTGGCCTCGAGCCGGCCGTCCATCGGGTCGTCGGTGACGATCGAGAGGCCCGCGGCCTGGACGGCGGCCTTGGCGGCCTCGTAGGCGTCGGCCGGCGAGCGCGTCAGGACCAGCGGCCGGGCGGCCGGGCAGGTCTCGGCGTTGACGTCGGCGATCCGGCGGCCGGCATAGGCCAGCGAGCCGACCGGCAGGCTGGGATCGGCCTCGACGGTCTGGGCCTCGCCGCCCCGCGCCGCCAGGGCGGCGTCCGACAGCATCAGCGGGGTCTTCCAGTCGGTGGAGACGTCGTGCACCGGCGGCGCGCGGCCGCCCATGGCGTTTGCCGCGACCATGACGCCCAGGGTGGCCACGGTGACCGCCAGGGCCAGCAAGGCCTTCTTCCAGTGCCGCGAGAAGCCGCCGAACAGGGCGAAGATCAGGCCCAGAACGCCCGTGGCGACGCCCAGCATGGCCGCCTTGGGCGCCCAGTCCAGGGTCATCTGGTCGTAGCCCAGGGCCAGCGGGATCACCCCGGCCTTCACGCCCAGGGCGCCGGCCCCGACCAGCAGGGCGGGCGCCAGGGCGATCAGCACGATCAGGTCCAGAAGGCCGCCGGTGAACCCGCCCTTGGACCGGCCGCCCGTCTCGGCCTTCTTCGCCTTCGACGTCCCTCTGCCCTTCCTGCCCCGGCGCTCGGGGACCACCGGCATGGCCAGCGGCGCCTCCTCGGCCACGAAGACCGGCTCGGCGTGGAAGGCCTCCTCCGGCACCGGGGCCAGGGTCGGCGCGGCGGGCAGCGGGCCGAGGGGGAAGTGCTCCTCCTGGCCGCGCTGCTCGAACGCCGGCTCGACGTGCGGCGCGGGCGCCGGGCGCGGCGCTTCGGCGGGGCTGGCGGCCGCCGCCGCGGCGGCCTCGGCCAGCAGCGAGGCGACGGGCGTCGCGCCCTCGGCCTCGGCGTCGGCATCGGCGTGCGCCAGGGCCTCGACCACCTCAGGCTCGGGGATGGGCGGCGGCTCCGACAGCGGCTCTTCCGGTTCGGGCGCGTAGATCCGCGCGGCCTGGGCCCCGTCGGCGGCGGCCAGGGCGGCGGGCGGCGGCGGCTCGGGCGCGGCTTCCTCCGCCCGGGCGACGGTCGCGGCCGCCAGGCCCGGCAGGACATAGTCCTTCATGCGCTGGCGGATCAGCTTCTTGTCGATCTTGCCGGTCGCGCCCAGCGGGATCTCGTCGACGAAGACCACGTCGTCGGGCATCCACCACTTGGCGATCTTGCCCTGCAGGAACTCCAGGAACTCTTCCTTGGTGGCCGTCTCGCCGTCCTTCAGCTTGACCAGCAGGATCGGCCGCTCGTCCCACTTGGGATGCGGCACGCCGATCACCGCCGTCATCGCCGCCTTGGGATGGCCCAGGGCGATGTTCTCGATGTCGATCGAGCTGATCCACTCGCCGCCCGACTTGACCACGTCCTTGGCCCGGTCGGTGATCTGCATGAAGCCGTGGTCGTCGATCGTGGCCACGTCGCCGGTGTCGAAGAAGCCCTCGTCGTCGAGGATCCTGCCGCCGGCGCCCCGGAAGTATTCGGCGGCGATGATCGGGCCGCGGATCTTCAGGTTGCCGAAGCTCTTGCCGTCGTGCGGCAGGCGCTGGCCCGCGTCGTCGGTCAGCTTCAGCTCCACGCCCAGCGGCGGCCGGCCCTGCTTGAGGCGGTAGGGCATCTGCTGGTCGTAGGGCAGCTTCTCCAGCTCGTCGGTCATGACCGACAGCGTGCCGACCGGCGAGGTCTCGGTCATGCCCCAGGCGTGGACCACCTCGACGTCGTAGTCCTCCTGGAAGGCGCGGATGATCACCTCGGGACAGGCCGCCCCGCCGATCACCACCTTGCGCAGGTTGGGCAGCTTGCCGCCGCTTTCCTTCAGGTGCTGCAGCAGCATCTGCCAGACCGTCGGCACGGCGGCCGAGAAGGTCACGCCCTCGGTGTCCAGCAGCTCGTAGATCGACGCCCCGTCCATCTTGGCGCCGGGCATCACCATCTTGGCGCCGGTGCCGGGGGCCGAGAACGCCACGCCCCAGGCGTTGGCGTGGAACATCGGCACCACCGGCAGGATCACGTCCTTCTGCGACAGGCCCATCACGTCGGGCTGCAGGGTGATCAGGGTGTGCAGGAAGTTGGAGCGGTGCGAGTACAGCACCCCCTTGGGGTCGCCGGTCGTGCCCGAGGTGTAGCAGAGCCCCGCCGCCGTGCCCTCGTCGAACCCGCCCCAGGCGCAGTCGGCCGAATGCTCGGCGACCAGGTCCTCGTAGCAGAGCAGGCCCTTGAAGTTGGGCGCCTCGCCGGCCGGCTTGAAGTCGGCGGGCATGTGGGCGCGGTCGGTGAACAGCACCACGTGCTCGACGGTGGGCAGGTGGTGCAGGACGCCGGCGATGATCGGCAGGAAGGTCAGGTCCACGAAGATGGCGCGGTCGCCGGCGTGGTTGGCGATCCAGGCGATCTGCTCGGGGAACAGGCGCGGGTTCAGGGTGTGGCAGACGGCCCCCACGCCCATGATGCCGTACCAGGCCTCCATATGGCGGGCGGTGTTCCAGGCCAGGGTGCCGACGCGGTCGCCCGGCTTGATCCCCAGGCCCAGCAGCGCGTTGGACACCCGCTTGGCGCGGTCGTGGATCGCACCGTAGGTGGTGCGGACGATGGGCCCCTCGACCGATCGCGTGACGACTTCGCGCCCGCCATGCCACAGGGCGGCGTGGTCGATGATCTTGTCGACCGTCAAAGCCCCATGCTGCATCAAGCCCTGCATCGTTCCCCGCTCTCTCAGTCCATTATCGTTGTTCAGGCAAGGCTAGCGGCGCGCGGCCCCCGGCGCAACGCGCGGCGCGCCGGACGCGAACCTGGGGCGAACCCGGGCCGCATCGCGCTGATCCGCCGCAGCCCTTGTTCAGCTCCTGGAAGCCTTGATCGTCTATAATCGGTCGACTGGACGACATAGCGGGCTGGGATTCGAGTGGGACGAGTGGACGCCATCTTGGCCGACGATCGGCTGGACGAAGTGGCGATGGACACCCACCGCTTGCTGCTGTCCCGCGTGATCCCCGCGGCGATGGCGGCCGGCGTCACCCAGATGGCCCTGGGCCTGAACTTCGCCCTGTGCTGGCTGACGGTGTTCCTGGCCAGCGAAGGCCTGGCGCGACTGGCGACCGGGCGGTTCAAGCCGGGCGTCGCCGGCACGCCGACCATGCGCGCCGTTTTCCTGCTGGGCGCCCTGCCGATCAACCTGACCTGGTCGTGGCTGGCGGCGGCGATGTGGTTCTCGCCGCTGCACGACATGCGGCTGGCCGCCGCCTCGGTGTGGGTGGGCCAGATCGTCTACACCCAGAACTTCCGCCACCAGCCGGCCGCCCTGGTCGCGGTGTCGGCCTTCGCGCCGATGGTCAGCCTGGTGGTCTTCCCGCTGTTCTTCTTCCCCGACCAGGGCGTGGGTCCCAACATCGCCCGCTGGGGCCTGGTCATGGTGGTGGCCACGACCCTGAACGTCATGCTGGCCAACCGCGCCGCCGCCAAGCGGATGGACGCCCTGACCCGCGGCCTGCGCGAGGAGCGCGAGCGGGCCCTGGAGGCCAACCGCGCCAAGTCGACCTTCGTGGCCGTCACCAGCCACGAGCTGCGCACGCCGATGAACGGCCTGCTGGGCATGGCCTACGCCCTGGACCGCAGCAACCTCAACGAGGCCCAGCGTCGCCACGTGCGCCTGATGATCAAGTCGGGCGACAGCCTGATGCAGGTGCTCAACGACGTGCTGGACCTGTCGAAGATCGAGGCCGGCAAGGTCGAGCTGGACCGCGTGGCCGTGAACCTGCACGACCTGGTCCGCGCGGCCGGCGACGCCTGGCGCGACGCCGCCGCCGAGAAGGGCCTGTGGCTGAAGGTCGAGATCGCCCCCTCCTCGCCCGCCTGGATCCTGGCCGACCCGCAGCGCATCCGCCAGGTGCTGATGAACCTGATCTCCAACGGCCTGAAGTTCACCAGCCAGGGCGGGGTGACGATCCAGCTGTCGGCGCGCAACGCGCCCCTGGCCGACGGCGACAGCGAGATCCGGCTGCGGGTGATCGACACCGGCGTCGGCATCGACGCCAACGTCCACGACCGCATCTTCGAAAGCTTCACCCAGGCCGACAACGCCGTCTCGCGCAGCCACGGCGGCACGGGGCTGGGCCTGACCATCTCGCGCGCCCTGGCCCGCCAGATGGACGGCGACCTGGTCCTGGAGAGCGGCGTCGGCGGGGCGACGTTCGTCTTCACCCTGCACGCCACGCCGATCGCGGCGCAGGCCGTAACGGCGGCGGCGATCGACGAGGTCGAGGATCAGGACGAGCCCGACCTGGACGCCCTGCGCATCCTGATGGCCGAGGACAACGCCATCAACCAGATCGTGGTGCGCACCATGCTGGAGGCCACCGGCGTGGGCCTGACCGTGGTCGGCGACGGCCAGGCGGCGCTGGACGCCCTGGCGACCGAAACGTTCGACGCGGTGCTGATGGACATCAACATGCCGGTGATGGACGGCATCACCGCCCTGGGCGAGATCCGCGCCGGTCGCGGGGGCGACCCGGCGATCCCGGTCATCGCCCTGACCGCCTCGGCCATGTCGGGCGACCGCGAGCGCTTCCTGGCCATGGGCTTCGACGACCACCTGGGCAAGCCGATCCGTCCCGTGGAACTGCTGTCGTCGATCTGCGGCGCGGTGCGCGGCAAGGCCAGGGGCTGCGCGGAGGCGGCGACGGGGTCGTAGCGGCCAGGGTCCGATTGACTTCCGCCGGGGCGCGACGGAGCCTCGGGCCATGATCCGAGCTCCTGCTTCCGCCCTGACGATCCTGGCCCTGGCCTGGTGCGTCTCCGCAAATCCAGCGTCCGCCGCCGATCCCCTCTCCACCATCACGGCGCGCGTGCTGTCGACCTCCCCCGTCACCGGCTTCTCGGACGGAGTCGAGGAGCTGGCCTATTCCGTGAGGCTGAAGCCCGTCGATCCGCCCGGAGCGGCGATCACGGCGATCGCGAGGGAGCCGTGCCCGCGCGGCAAGGATCGCGATCAGCTCTATTCCATACTGATCAGCCAACGGCCGGCGGTCCTGGGCATGGGAGTCGGCGACGCCGCCGCGAGGCCGGCCACCGCGAACATCTTCTCCTGCAAGCTCGTTGCTTCGCCGGGTCCCGTCCAGGGCGCGACGCCCCAGCCCCAGCAGCCCTAGCCCATCGACTCCGCCAGGGCCCGGGCCTCGTCCTCGAAGGCGCTGACCGTGTCGACCTTGCGCCAGGCGATCTCGCCGGTGTCGCGGGTCAGCTGGCTTTCCAGCACCGCCACGTCGGCGTCCGAGGCGTCGTTGACCCGGGCGGCGACGCGGGCGCGCAGCACCTCGGGCGGGGCCTCCAGCCAGACGCCCTGGAAGGCCACGTCGACCTCCTTCGCCAGGGCCTCGGCGCGGGCGCGCTGCTCGGGCTTGAGGAACACCGCGTCGACCACCACCGAGCGGCCGGCCGCCAGGGTCAGACGGGCGTCGCGGAACAGCTCGTCATAGACCTTGTCGCTCATTTCCGGCGTGTAGGCCTCTTTCGGCAGGCGCTGCAGCGATGGCACGCCGCACAGGCGCTTGCGGATCTCGTCGGTGCGCAGGACCACCGCGCCCGGCGCCGCACCCAGGCCCGGCGCGCAGACGCGGGCGAAGGTCGACTTGCCCGAGCCCGAGAAGCCGCCGGTGGCCACCAGGCTGACCGGCTTGGGCGCCAGGTGCTCCAGGGCCGTGGCCAGGTAGGCGCGCGCGGCTTCGTCGTCGTTGCTGTAGGCCCAGACGTGGGTGCGCACGGCGGCGCGGACGCTGAGCATCAGCGGCAGGGCGGCCAGGCCGGTCCACAGCCCTTCGCCGAACGCGCGGGCGGCCTCGTCCAGATAGGCGTTCAGCACACGGCCGGCCGCGTCGCGACGACGGCGGAAGTCCAGGTCCATCAGCAGGAAGGCCAGGTCGTACTGGATGTCGATGTCCGACAGCGAGTCGTTGAACTCGATGCAGTCGAACAGGATCGGCTTGTTGTCCTCGACCAGGATGTTGCCCAGGTGCAGGTCGCCGTGGCAGTGGCGGGCGAAGCCCTGGCCGGCCCGCGCGTTCAGCAGCGGACCCAGGCGCTCCAGCGCCAGGTCGGTCTCGGCGATCAGCCGTTCCACCGCCTGGGCGCCCAGGCGCGGGGCCAGGCCGCGCAGCAGGTTGGCGTTCGAGGCGATGGTGTAGCCCAGGGCCCCCACCCCGCCGCCCTTCGGACGCAGCGGCGCCCCGGCGTGGAACTGGGCGATGGTGCGGCCCAGCGACTCCTCCAGCGCGTCGTCGATGGCCCAGGGCTGCTGGGCCAGCACGCCCTGCTCGTCGAAGCGGCGCATCTCCAGCAGGTACTCGACCACCTCGCCGGCCCCGTCCATCTCGACCCCGCCGTTGCCGGTCCGCGTCAGGCGGCGCACGGCGCGATAGATGTCGGGCGCGGCGGCGCGGTTGAAGGAAAGCTCGCGCTCCAGCGACCAGCGGCGCAGCTCCAGGGTGGAGTAGTCGAGAAAGCCGAAATTGACCGGGCGCTTGACCTTCCAGGCCGCCTCCCCGACCAGGAACACGCGGGCGCACGAGGTCTCGATCACCCGATCGGCCCGCTCGCCCATCCAGGCGGCCACTTCCTGCTCGCGAACCGTCTCCGCGTCCTTGATCACGCCCAAGCCTCGTCCAAAACACCGGAGCCTTCCGAACAGGCTCCATTTCATCATTCCGAGCATGGCGGCCGCCGAAACCGGCATCCACTTTCGGCTGCCATGCCCTGGGATTTTCGCCCCTGATCCGGGCGAAGGCGTCCCCATAGCGGAAAGTTCGCGCGGCGTCGCGCCCGGCGCGCTTGCTTACGCTTAAGTTGCATGTCTATGGTCCGTGAACCATAGATCGAGTCATAACCACAATGCTCGCAGGCGCTGTCCTCACCCGCTCGGAACGCAAGAAGAGCGAGATCCTCAACGCCGCGCGCGGCGTGTTCCTGCGGGAGGGCTATACGGCCGCCGGCATGGAGGCCGTCGCCCGGATGGCCGGCGTGTCCACCGCCACCCTGTACGCGCACTTCCCCAGCAAGGCCAAGCTGTTCGAGGTGGTGGTCAACGAGGCCGTGGGACGCATGGCCGAGCCCGTGCGCGCCAGCCTCGAGGTCCAGGGCGACGCCCGCACCCGCCTGACCGCCCTGGCCCTGGCCTATGCCGGCGTCATGTCGCGCCCGGCCACCCGGGCCATGTTCCGGATGGTGGCGGGCGAGCGGCCGCGCTTCGGGGCCGTGACCGACCCCGTCCTGCACAGCGCGCACCAGGACCTGAGGCGCGCGGCGATCCAGGTCCTCGAGGACCTGGTCGAGACCGGCGAACTGACCATCGGCCAGCCGGCCTGGGCGGGCGGCCAGCTGCTGGGCATGCTGGACGACGCCACCCTGGTCCTGGGCCTGACCGCCGGCGACGAAGCCCAGCCGCTCCGGCCGCTGGCGGACATCTGCGCGGATGCGGTGGAGACCTTCCTGGCGCGGTACGGGGCGCGGAAAACCTAACCGATTAGGTTATTCCAAAACGCTCGGGCTCCTGCTAGAAGGACCACCATGCCCACCTTGCTGCGATTTCCCAACAACGCGGGCAAGACGCGGATCGCGATCTACACCCAGGACCACACGCCCTCCCATGTGCATGTGACCGGTGTGAACAAGGAGGCTGTGCTCCTGCTGAACTGCTGCGAGACCGACGACACCCGACATGGGCCCGTCGACGTGCGCGAAGTCGCGGGATACCGGCTGGCGGAACTGAACGAGATCATCGCGTTCGTGGCGGAGCACCTGGGCATGCTCTGCAAGGCGTGGAGAGAAACCCATGGCGCTTTCTGAAGCCGAATTCGCGGCCATCGAGGCGCGCACCGCCGAGGGCAACAGGTTTCGGCCGCGCGCCGTGGCCGCGGCCTTCCTGCCCGACCGTCATCGCGTCCTGATCGAGATGAACAACGGGCTGGAGGTGACGTTCGCCCCTGAGCGATATCAGGAACTGGCCGGCGCGAAGCCCGAACAGTTGGCGGAGATCGAAGTGTCGGGGCGTGGCTCGGCGATCTATTTTCCCGCCCTGGACGCAAGCATCTACATTCAGGGCCTGCTTCAAGGCCTGACGGGCACGCGCCAGTGGATGGCCCAGGAGATGGGACGCCAGGGCGGAAAGGCCACGAGCGTCGCCAAGGCGGCCGCTTCGGCGGCGAACGGAAAACTGGGCGGCCGCCCTCGAAAGGCCGCCACCCCGAGTCCCCCCGCAAAGGTCGTTTTTCGCCCCCTCGCCCCAGCCGCCGCGCCTCTTCGGCGCGCGCCGGCAAATTCGAATGAAGTCCAGGAGGTGCGGAGGCTCGCGGCCAAGGCCCGACCGGGGTCGATGCTTTCCAGTTCCAAGCCCAAGCCTCCGAAGCCGACTAGGCCGACGAGGCCGACGGGCAAGGGCAAGACCAAGCGAACCTGAGGCGCGAAGCCCGGCCTGGAAGGGCCTAGGGGAACAGCCGCTTCGTCTCCCACCCCTCGCCGGCGCGGTCGTAGACCAGCCGTTCGTGCAGGCGGAACGGGCGGTCGCGCCAGAACTCGATGACTTGGGGGACGACGCGATAGCCCGACCAGTGCGGCGGGCGCGGCACCTTGCCCAGGCCGAACTTCAGGGCCATCTCGGCCACCCGGCGCTCCAGGGCCAGGCGGTCGGGCAGCGGCCGCGACTGGTCGCTGGCCCAGGCGCCCAGCTGGCTGTGGCGGGCGCGGCTGGCGAAATAGGCGTCGGCCTCGGCCTCGGTGACCGGTTCGACCACGCCGCGCACCCGCACCTGGCGGCGCAGCGACTTCCAGTGGAACAGCAGGGCCGCCTTTGGTTGGCCGGAAAGCTCAACCCCCTTGGCGCTCTGGGTGTTGGTGTAGAAGACGAAACCGCGCGCATCGACGCTCTTGAGCAGCACCATGCGCGAGTCCGGCAGGCCGTCGGCGTCGACCGTCGACAGGGCCACGGCGTTGGGATCGCTGGGCTCGCCCTTGCCGGCCTCGGCCAGCCAGTCCTCGAACAGGTGGATCGGATCGCCCTCGGTCAGCAGCGGCGGGGGCGTCGCCTCGGTCACCTGTCGGACATAGTCGTCCTCGGAGGGCGAGGCGGGGATCAGGGGCGCGTCGGTCATGGGACGGATATAGAGCGGCGGGTCACGCTTGACGAGGATGGCCGGTCGCGCGCATCTGCCGCGCGACATGAAGGACACCCTATGAAACTCGGCACGCGGGCGCGACTGGCCTGGATCCCCCTGGCGCTGTGGTGCGCGGCCGGCCTGTGGATCGGCTATGCCCAGGCGATCAAGTGGAAGGGCGACGACACCCAGGACTGGATCATCCTGGCGGCCGGCGGCCTGTTCCTGTTCGCGGGCGGGGCCTGGAACTTCTGGCGGCTGCGGGCCAAGGCGGCCGAGCGGGCCCGGGTCGAGGGGCCCGAGGTCGATGCGCCGGTCACCTGGCACAAGCGCAGCGGCTCGTGGGCCGTGATCGCCTTCGTGGCGGGGGTGTTCGGCGTCTTCGGCCTGGTCTGGCTGCTAAGCGGTCAGATTCGTTAGTTTTTTGTTTGGCGCGTTTTCTTCACGCGAACCGGTATCCACTTCGCTCGAAAACGCTAGAAGTTAACTTAACGCCCCGTTGACCAAAGGGCGGCAGGGTCGGCGGCATGACCGCCGGCTCGTCCCCCGTCCTCAGCCTCCACGCCGCCCGCGCCATCCTCGGCGTCGCGCCGGGCGCCGACGAGCGCGAGCTGCGGGCCGCCTATCGCGAAGCCGCCAAGCGCGCCCACCCCGACCGTCCCGGCGGCGACGCGGCCCTGTTCCGCGACGTGCTGGCCGCCTACCGCCTGCTGCAGGACGCCCCGACCCGCCAAATCCATTTCCCGCCCGCCGTGGCCGAACCGGCCCGGGTCGAACAGGCCGTCCTGCGCATCGACGCCGCCCTGGCCTTCGCCGGCGGGACCCTCGACCTGGCGCTGGACGCCCGCAAGCTGCGCCTGACCCTGCCCGCCGGCCTGCGCGAGGACGACAAGGTGCGGGTCGAGAACGTGACCTTCCGCGTGACGCTCGAGCACGACCCCGACGCCCTGGTGCGCGGCGGCGACCTGTGGCTGACCGCGCGGCTGGACGCCCGCGCCCTGGCCGAGGGCGGCCGCATCGAGGTGGCCACGGCCCTGGGCCCGCGCCTCGTCTGGATCTCGACCAAGGCCGCCGCGCGCGGCCTGGTGCGCCTGCCGGGCCAGGGGCTGCCCGCCCGCGGTCCACATCGGGCCGGCGACCTCTTCCTGCGCCTGGAGGCCCTGGGCGACGGCGCCGAGAGCGCCGCCCGCTCGCAGTTGAAACGCTTCGCGGCCGCCTGGGCGGCTTAGCGCTTCCAAACGCCCGTTCGCCGATCCTATGATCCCCCGACGCCGCCGAAGAGCGGCCGGGAGGACGGACCATGACCGACGAAGCCCTGCGCGCCCGCCGCGAAAAGATCGTGCGCGAGCACATGGCCGACGAGATCGACCACGCCTGGGACAAGGTGCTGGCCACCTTCCCCCACCCCCACTACGAGATCATCGCCACCGGCGCGGTCCACGACGGCCGCCCCGACGTCGAGCGCTACTACACCACCTCGCGCCAGACCTTCCCCGACCAGCGCAACACCCTGCTGTCGCTGCGCCATGTCGACGACGGGATCGTGGTGGAGTTCATTCTTGAAGGCACCCAGTCGGGCCCGCTGGGCCCGCTGCCCGCCACCGGCCGCCCGTTCCAGTGCCAGATGACCGCCTTCTTCCTGTTCGACGGCGAGACCCTGGTCTGCGAGCGGATCTATTCCGACACGCTGACCATCGTGCGCCAGCTGCTGGGCGGCATGACCGCGATGGAGGCGCTGGGCGCCCTGGTGGCGGCGGCGGGGGCGAAGGCGGCTTAGGCCCCCTACTCTTCCTCGTCTTCGGTCTTGAAGCTGTACGGCTCGGCCGGCGGCAGGCAGTCGACCAGGATCTGGGCCGTCAGGCCCGGCTCGGCGACGACGGAAGGCTGCTCGCCGAACACGGCCTCCCACAGTTCCGCCAGTTCCTGGTACGCGACATCGGGCACGCTACGCTCTCCTCACGAGAGACAAATGCCTTTGCGGTCAATGCGTTGCTGGTTAACGGCGCGCGCGGTTCAGCGCGCGCCGTCCGCCCCCTGCCCGCGCCGGGCCGCGTCCAAACCCGGGTTCGGTTGCGCCCCAGCACAAGCCAGACCACCAGCGTAGGCGCGGCCGAAGGCGGCTGGAAATCGAGCGAAACCCTCGGAATCCGCCTGGTCGCGGCCCAGACGGGTCTAGGGCGCCACCGCCATTTCGAACGGCGTCGCCGGTAATCCAGTGACTCCGTAGAGGTTGAGGATCGGGCTGTCGGCCCAGGCGAAGCGGACCTTGACCGGCGCGAAGCCGGCCGGGACCGCCAATCGAACCCCCTCGCCGGTCAGGGCGGCCTCGGCGAAACGGCAGGCGCCGGCCGCGTCGCACAGCTCGAACCCGACGGGCCGGACGTCGGCCTGCACCACCGCCGGCTGGTCCAGCCGCACCACCACCGCGCCGCCGGACAGCGTCGCCGACAGCGGGGCCGGGCCGGCGGCGACTAGGGTCGTTTCGCCATAGGCCAGCTTGCGGGCCTGCAGGGCCAGGCGGTGGCCCACCTGCTGCTTGTTGGCCGGATGGATGTCGTAGATGTCGCCGATGTCGACGGCCGAGGCCAGACCGACCTTGGGATCGGCCGCCGCCGTCCGGCGCTGGGCGTCGCGCACGCCCGCCCAGCCAGACTCGACGGGCGCGGTCTGGCGCGGCCCGAAGTCGGCCAGTTGCACCACCAGGAACGGCAGGTCCAGCCCGCCGCCCTCCGCCTTGAAAGCCGAGCGCCAGTCGGCGACCAAGGCCGTGAGCAGGCGCTGGTAGGTCTGTGGCTCGGCGACGTTGGCCTCGCCCTGGTACCAGGCGAAGCCCTTGACGCCGTAGGGGATCAGGGGCGCGATCATGCCGTTGCGCAGGGTCGACAGGCCGCTGGTCCCCACCCACGGGGCGGTGGGCGGCAGGCCCGACTGCGCGATGGTGGCCGAGACCTTGTAGCGCCAGGTCGCGCCCAGCGGGGCGAACGACCCGTCGTCGAACTTCAGCCCCTTCTGGGCGGCCGGGCCCCAGGCCCCGCCGCCGCCGCTGGTGTCGATGGCCCGCACGGCGATCAGGTTCGGCCCGGCCTTCAGCACGCCCGGCGCGATCCTGTAGTTCCGCGGCCTGTCCCAGCCCTGCGACGAGCCGATCTCGCGGCCGTTGACGAAGGTGGTGTCCAGGTCGTCGATCGGCCCAAGCGACAGGGTCGCGCCCTGCCTGGCCTGCTTGGCGGTCAGGGTGATCGTGGCCCTCAGCCAGATCGTGCCGTCGAAGGTCTCGAGCCCGGGATTGGTCTCCCAGAACTGTTCGGCCGGCATGGTCTTCCAGTCGCGGTCGTCGAAGTCCGGGCGATTCCAGGTCGCGGCCTGGGGCTCGGCCTTGGCGGCCCAGCGGCCCAGCATGGCGCTCCAGTTGGCCATGCCCAGGTCCGGCGACTTGGCGTAGTCGGCCAGCACGGCCAGGCCCTCGTCATAGCCGCCCAGGGCGTGCAGGCCCTCGCGGCTGATCCAGTCCTGGATCACCGACCCGCCCCAGGTGGCGTCGATCAGGCCCACCGGAACCCCGGTGGTCTTCTTGATCTCACGGCCCATGAAGAAGCAGGCGGCGCTGAAGTTGTTGGCCGACTCCGGGGTCGCCGGACGCCAGGCCGCCTCCTTGGGCAGGGCCGTCGTCGGCTCGGGCAGGCTGGTGCGGCCGGTCTGCAGCAGGCGGATGTTCGGGTCCGCCGAATTGGCCGCCTCGGCCTCGCCGGCCAGCGACCGACGCAGCGGGTATTCCATGTTCGACTGGCCCGAGCACAGCCAGACGTCGCCGACCAGCAGGTCCGAGATCGTCTGGCGCTCGCCGCTCGTCTGGGCCGTCAGGGTCAGGGCCGCGCCCGGCTCGCGGGCCGGGAAGGTCGTCGACCAGCGGCCCTGGGCGTCGGCCGTCGCGGTGGCCTTGGCCTCGTCCAGCGACAGCTCGACCGCCTCGCCCGGCCGGGCCGCGCCCCACACCCGGATCGGCTGGCCGCGCTGGAGCACGGCGTGGTCGGTGAAGACCGGGGCCAGCAGCGGGGCGGCCTGGGCAAGGGCCGGGCTCAGCGCGGTCAGAGCCGTTGCGGCGATGAGGCCAAGGAACTTCGAGCGCATGAGCCTACTCCCAGAATCCGCTCATCCCGGCGAATGCCGGGACCCAGATGGAATGGCTTTGAGGCTGACGCCAAAGGCGCTGAGCCCTTCCAATCATCCACACCCCCATAGGATCTGGGTCCCGGCGTTCGCCGGGATGAGCGGGATAAAAAATCAGTCCTGAGCCTTCGCCGGGCAGGTCGCGCCCGCCGGTTCGGTGGTCAGCTTGACAGTCTGCAGCGACACCGTGAGCGAGCCCGGGGTCGACAGGGCGAACGGCGTGGTGACCTTGGTCACGTCGGTCCCGGCCACCTGGAAGCACTTGAGCGGCACCTTCAGGCTCTTCCACTCGCCCGTCGGCGCGGCGTTCAGCACCGGCGTCAGGTCCAGCTTGCCCCAGCCGTTGGCCAGGGTGACCGGACCGGTCGGCTTGGCGTCCAGCCGATACTCGACCAGCAGGTTCATCTCGGCGTTGGTCTGGAACGACAGGTCGAAGGCCTCGTCGGCCGCCAGAGCGACCGTGGCCGGCTTGTCGCCCGAGAAGATCAACTGGCGGCCGGCCTCCTGCACGTTGCCGGCGTCGACCGGGCGGATCTGCACCGCCGTGGTCGGCGTGGGCTTGAACTCGAAAGGCGCGGGCGTCTTGCCGGCCACGAAGTAGTCGCTGACGTTCTCGGTGGCGACCGTGAAGCCCGGCTTCTCCGACAGGGTCCCGACCCGGACCTTGGAGGCGTAGGTCAGGCCGTAGCCGTAGGCGAACTGCGGGTCGTAGCCCTTGTCGCCGCGGTTGAGGGTGAACTGGCCGGCCGTCCTGGGCCAGCTGAACGACAGCTTGCCGTGGAAGTCGGTGCGCGGCTTGCCGGCCTTGTCGCCGATCAGCACGTCGGCGATCCCGCCGCCTTCCGAGCCCGGCAGCCAGGCGGCCACGAAGGCGTCCGAGGCGTTGATCTCGGGGTTCACCCACAGCGGCCGGCCCGACAGGAACACGGCCACCACCGGCACGCCGGCGGCCTTCAGCTTCTTGAGCAGGGCCAGGTCGGTCTTCTTGCCGGGCTGGAATTCCAGCGTCTTGATGTCGCCCACGCCCTCGGCGTAGGGCGTCTCGCCAAACACCACGATGGCCACGTCCGGCTTCTTGTCGAAGCTGCCGTCGACGCTCAGCGTCGCCGTGCCGCCCGAGGCCTCGACCGTCTCCTTCAGCCCCGAATAGATCGACTGGGCGTTGGGGAAGTCGGCCTTGGTGTTGCCCGTGCCCTGCCACGACAGGGTCCAGCCGCCGGCCTGCTGGCCGATGTCGTCGGCGCCCGAACCGGCCACCAGGATGTCGGCGCTGGCCTTCACCGGCAGCACGCCGTTGTTCTTCAGCAGCACCAGAGACTCGCGCACCGCCTGGCGGGCGATGGCCTTGTGCTCGGGCGAGGCCATGACGGACTCGCGGCCCTCCAGCGGACGCGCCTGCTGGAACAGGCCCATCTTGGCCTTCACGCGCAGGATGCGGCGCACGGCGTCGTCGATGCGGGCCATCGGGATCTCGCCCGACTTCGCCTGGGCCAGGGTGTTGGCGTAGAGCTCCTTCCAGCTGTCGGGCGCCATGTACATGTCGAGGCCGGCGTTGGCGGCCTGCGGACAGTTGCGGGGCGTGCAGCCGGCCACCTGGCCGTGGCCGTTCCAGTCGCCGACGATGAAGCCGTCGAAGCCCATCTTGCCCTTCAGCACGTCGGTCAGCAGGCTCTTGTTGCCGTGCATCTTCTCGCCGTTCCAGCTGGAGAACGAGGCCATGACGGTCAGGGTCCCGGCGTTGATCGCCGGCACGTAGCCCTGGGCGTGGAGACGGATCAGGTCGGCTTCCGAGACCTGGGTGTCGCCCTGGTCCTTGCCGTTGTGGGTGCCGCCGTCGCCGAGGAAGTGCTTGGCGCTGGCCGCCACGTGGCCCTGCTGGATGACGCCGCCCTGGCTGACGGCGCCCTGCAGGCCCAGGATCATCTGGCCGGCGTAGCTGCGGACGATCTCGGGGTCTTCCGAATAGCCCTCGTAGGCCCGGCCCCAGCGGTCGTCGCGCGGCACGGTCAGGGTCGGGCCGAACGCCCAGTCGAAGCCGCTGGCGGCGGTTTCCTGGGCCGTGGCCGCGCCGATCTTGCGGATCAGCTCGGGATCGCGCGTCGCGCCCAGCGCGCTGTTGTGCGGGAAGAGCGTGGCGCCGACGGCGTTGCCGTGGCCGTGCACGGAGTCGATGCCGAACATCAGCGGGATGTGCGTGCCGCCCTGGCGCTGGTCCGCGGCGGCGCGGAAGGCCTCGACCGACTTGACCCACGGGCCGATCGGCGAACGGTCGGGCGCGCCCAGCGGCGGCGAGCTGCCGCCGGCCAGGATCGAGCCCAGGGGATAGGTCTTCAGGTCTTCCGGCTTCACCGAGCCGATGTCGCCCTGGATCATCTGGCCGACCTTCTCCTCGAGGGTCAGCTTGGCCAGCAGGGCGTCGACGAAGGCCTCGGTCTGGGGATCCACCAGGCCTTGGCTCTTGGCCGCGGGCCACAGGGCGGGGTGGGCGGTGCTCTTGGAGTCGGCGGCGGAGGCCGCGCCGGTCATGACGGTGGTCGTCAGGAGGGTGGTCGCCAGCAACGCGGCGCAGAAGGCCTTGGTGTTCATAACTCCCCACATTTTATCGTTCGGTTCCGACAACGTTGTCAGTCGCACGCCGACGATGTCGGGGCAATCCGTACGCCTTGCTGGTACCGGTATCTAAAAGCTCGACGGCGATCCATACACGGTCTAATTTGTGTGACAAATAGAAACGCCCATTAAGCGGCCCATAAGCAACCAGCGGGGAAACGACCACATGCGGACTCATGCAGCGGGCCTGATGGCCGGTGCGGCCATGGCGATCGTCGCCGCCTCTCCCGCCTTCGCCGCCGAACAGCGGCTGACCTCGCCCGACGGCGCGTTGCAGGTCACGGTTTCCGACAGCGACGGCCAGGCCCGCTACGCCGTGGCCTACAAGGGCCAGCCCCTGCTGGCGCCCTCGCCGCTGGGCCTGGTGCTCAGCGCCGGCGGCTCGCTGAGCCACGGGCTGAAGATCGCCGGCGCCGCGCCTTCGAGCGGCGACGCGACCTACGATCTCGTGGCCGGCAAGACCCGGACGGTCCGCGACCGCTACAACCAGCTCGACGTCGACTTCCAGGAGCCCGAGGGCGGCAAGCGCCGGCTGCGGGTGGTCGTGCGGGCCTATGACGGCGGCGTAGCGTTCCGCTACGTGCTGCCCCGCCAGCCCGGCCTGGACGCTGTGAACATCCGCAACGAGGAGACCCGCTTCGACTTCCCGGCCGACTACCGCTGCTGGGGCCTGAACCTGGGCAAGTTCGGCACCAGCCACGAGGGTGAGTTCGATCCGGTCCAGGCCTCGAAGCTGCGCGAGCACAATCTCTACGACGCGCCCCTGGTCTGCGAGGGCGCCAACGCCGCCTTCGCCATCGCCGAGGCCGACCTGAAGGACTATGCCGGCCTCTACCTGACCGGACGCGGCGACGGCGGGCTGGGCGTGCAGGCCAAGCTGTCGCCCCGCCTCGATGATCCGACCGTGGCCGTGCGCACGCGCATCGGCGCCGACGTGGTCTCGCCCTGGCGCGTCGTGATGGTGGCCCCCAAGGCCGGCCAGCTGATCGAAAGCAACCTGGTCACCACCTTGAGCGCGCCGTCGAAGGTGGCCGACACCTCCTGGATCAAGCCGGGCAAGGCGGCCTGGGACTGGTGGAACGGCCCGTCGATCAGCGGCGTGGCCAAGCCCGGCATGAACGCCGAGACCATCAAGCGCTACATCGATTTCGCGGCCGCCAACGGCCTGGACTACATGCTGATCGACGAGGGCTGGCACGCGGGCGCCGGCGGCGGCGGGGCGGTCCAGCCGGGCGTCGATGTCACCCGCCCGATCCCCGAACTCGATCTGCCCGGCCTGATCGCCTACGCCAAGGAGCGCAAGGTCGGCCTGTGGCTGTGGCTGAACTGGAAGGCCCTGGACGCCCAGATGGACGAGGCTGTCCCGCTGTACGAGCAGTGGGGGATCAAGGGGATCAAGGTCGACTTCATGGACCGCGACGACCAGGCCATGGTCGACTACTACCACCGCCTGCTGACCAAGGCCGGCCAGCACCATCTGATGGTCGACCTGCACGGCGCCGAGCATCCGACGGGCCTGATCCGCACCTATCCGCACTACCTGACCCAGGAAGGCGTCATGGGCGCTGAGTACAACAAGTGGAGCCGGCGGGTGACCGCCGCCCACAACGTCACCCTGCCCTACACCCGCATGCTGCTGGGGCCGATGGACTACACGCCCGGCGGTTTCCGCAACGTGGCGCCGGCCACGTTCGATCCGCGCAACACCCTGCCCTTCGTCCAGACCACGCGCGGCCAGGCCCTGGCCATGTACGTGGTCTATGACAGCCCGTTCGGGATCGTCGCCGACAGCCCCGACACCTACAAGGACAGCCCCGCGGGCCTGGACTTCGTCGCCGCCGCCCCCACCACCTGGGACGAGACGCGGTTCGTGACGGGCGAGATCGGCCAGTCGGTCGTGCTGGCCCGCCGCAAGGGCGCGGACTGGTGGATCGGGGCGATGACCAACGACGCCGGCCGGACCGTGAAGATCCCGCTGGGCTTCCTCGGCGCGGGCGCCTTCACCGCCGACATCCGCCAGGACGGGGCGGCGCCGACCGACCTCGTCGCCTCGACGCGGACGGTGAAGGCCGGCGACGTCCTGACCCTGAAGCTGGCGCCCAGCGGCGGCGCGGCCGTCCGTCTGACGCCGGCCCGCTAGTGCCTCGCCTTCAACGCATCCTGGCCCTGGCGGTCGCGGCGGGCGTCGTGGCGTTCGCCGGGACCGCGCCCGCCGCCGCGCCCAAGGTCCAGCCCTACAGCTGGAACACCGTCGAGGTGCTCGGCGGCGGCTTCGTCAGCGGCGTGGTCTATCACCCCGCCGAGAAGGGGCTGGTCTATGCCCGCACCGACATCGGCGGGGCCTATCGCCTGGACCGGACAACCGGCCGCTGGATCGCCCTGAACGACGCCCTGCCCCGCGCCGACGGCCAGCTGGCCGGAGCCCTGAGCCTGGCGGTCGATCCGCGCGATCCGGACCGGCTCTACATGGCGGCCGGCGAGTACACCCGTCCCGGCGCGCGCGGCGGGGCCGTGCTGCGCTCCACCGACCGCGGCGCCACCTGGGCCAAGACCGAGCTGCCCGTCGGCATCGGCGGCAACGAGGACGGCCGCAACACCGGCGAGCGGCTGATGGTCGATCCGGCCCAGGGCGCGGTGCTGTTCCTGGGGACCAAGGAAGGCCTCTACCGCAGCGCCGACCACGGGGCGACCTGGTCGCGGGTCGAGGCCTTCCCCCGCCTGCACGTCACCCTCGTCGCCTTCGATCCGGTGATGAAGACCAAGACCGGCGAGACGGCGATCCTCTATGCGGGCGTCGCGGGAGAGCGCGGCGGCGGCCTGCTGGTCAGCACCGACGGCGGCGCGACCTGGGGCCTGGTGACCGGCCAGCCCAAGGGCCTGGTCCCGCACCACCTGGCCATCGACGCCAAGGGCGTGGTCTACATCGCCTACGGCAACGGCCTGGGCCCCAACGACGTCACCGACGGCGCGGTCTGGAAACTGGATCCCGACACCGGCGCCTGGACCGACATCACCCCGGTCAAGCCGCAGGGGACGGACGTCTTCGGCTATGGCGGGCTCAGCCTCGACCCGGCCCATCCAGGGACGATCGTGGTCTCCACCCTGGATCGCTGGGCGGCGGGCGACGACGTCTTCCGCAGCACCGACGGCGGCAGGAGCTGGAAGGCCCTGCGCGAGAAATCCGAGCACGACACCGGCGGCGCGCCCTGGGTGCGCAGCCTGGAGTCCAAGGCCGGCCGGGCCATGGGTCACTGGATCGGCGACATCGACATCGACCCGACCAATCCCGACGAGGCGATCTATGTCACCGGCTACGGCCTGTGGCGGACCACGAACCTGACCGAGGCCGACCGCTCGGGCGCCACCCACTGGCGGTTCGACGACGAGGGCCTGGAGGAGACGGTGGCCCTGGAGCTGGTCGCGCCGCCCGGCGAGCCCCTGATCAGCACGATCGGCGACATCGGCGGCTTCCGCCACGACGACCTCGATCACGCCGCGGCCAGCCGCTATTTCGACCCGCACGGCGGCACCAATCGCGGGCTGGACTACGCGGCCCTGAAGCCCCAGGTCCTGGTGCGGACCAGCGACCCGACGCCCACCGCCGGCTTCCGCTCGACCGACGGCGGCAAGACCTGGACGCCCTTCGCCGCCTCCCCGCCCCGCGACGCCCACATCCACACCGGCCGCATCGCCCTGTCGGCCGACGGCGCGCGGATGGTCTGGGCCATGCGCAACGCCGCCCCCTACGTCTCCAGCGACGACGGCAGGACCTGGCGGCCGGTGCAGGGCGTCACGAAGGGCGAGCGCCCCGACTTCACCCCGGCCTCGGACCGCGTGAACCCGCTGCGCTTCTACGTCTATGACGCCGCGCAGGGCGCGGTCCTGGCCAGCGCCGACGGCGGCGAGACCTTCAAGGTCACGGCCCGGGGCCTGGCCGGCGGCGGCCCGCTGAAGGCCGTGCCCGGGATCGAGGGCGAGGTCTGGCTGCCCACGTCCCAGGGCCTGATGCGCTCGACCGACGGCGGCGCCGGCTTCAAGGCCGTGGCGGGCGTCGACGACGCCGGCCTGGTCGGCTTCGGCAAGGCCGCCCCGGGCCAGGCCCATCCGGCGGTGTTCGTCTGGGGCAAGGTCGGCGGCGTCGAGGGCGTGTTCCGCTCGGACGACGTCGGCAAGACCTGGATCAAGCTGCACGACCAACGCTGGGGCTTCGCCGAACTGCGCGCCCTGACCGGCGATCCGAACCGCTACGGCCGCGTCTATCTGGGCGTCCACGGCCGGGGCATCCTCTACGGCGATCCGTCGCCCGCCAAGAACTAGGGACAGGCATGAGCCTCAATCGCCGCGACCTTCTGAACCTCGGCGCCGGCCTGGCCGCCGCCTCGGCCCAATCCACTCTGGGGGGGCCTGCTTTCGCCGCTTCGAAGCGGGGCTTCCAGCCCAGCTGGGAGTCCCTGGCCGACGGCTACAAGACCCCCGACTGGTTCCGCGACGCCAAGCTGGGCATCTGGTCGCACTGGGGTCCGCAATGCGTGCCCGAGTTCGGCGACTGGTACGGCCGCCAGATGTACCAGCAGGGCAACCCGTTCTACCAGCACCACGTCAAGACGTACGGGCACCCGACGACGTTCGGCTTCATGGAGTTCATCCCGCGCTGGAAGGCCGACCGTTGGGACCCGGAAGGCCTGATGCGCAAATACAAGGCCGCTGGCGCCAAGTACTTCATGTCGATGGCCAACCACCACGACAACCTCGACATGTTCGACAGCCGCCACCATGCCTGGAACACCCTGCGCGTGGGTCCGGGGCGGGACATCGTCGGGACGTGGGAGAAGGTCGCCCGCCAGCACGGCCTGCGCTTCGGCGTCTCCAACCACTCGGCCCACGCCTGGCACTGGTGGCAGACCGCCTACGGCTACGACGCCGAAGGCCCGCTGAAGGGCCGGCGCTACGACGCCTTCCAGCTGACCAAGGCCGACGGCAAGGGCAAGTGGTGGCAGGGCCTGGACCCGCAGGACCTCTATACCGGCCGCAACATGGTGATCCCCGACGGGATCGACAGCATCGCCGCCGCCAACGCCTGGCACGACAAGCACGACGGCGAGTGGCTGGAGACCCCGCCGCCGAACAACCCGGCCTTCACGGCGAACTGGCTGGCGCGCCAGAACGACCTGGTCGACCGCTACAAGCCCGACATGGTCTATTTCGACAACTACGGCCTGCCGCTGGGCCAGGCGGGGCTGTCGGCCACGGCCCACTACTACAACCGGGCCCGCGCCTGGCGCGGCGCGTCGGACGTGGTCGTCACCGGCAAGAAGCTCAGCCCCCTGCAGCGCCGGGGCATCGTCGAGGATGTCGAGCGCGGCTTTTCCGACCGCCTGCGGCCCGAGCCCTGGCAGACCGACACCTGCATCGGCAACTGGCACTACGACCGCGCCCTCTACGACCGCGACGGCTACAAGAGCGCCCAGGACGTGATCCAGCGGCTGATCGACGTGGTCAGCAAGAACGGCTGCCTGATGCTCTCCATCCCCCAGCGCGGCGACGGCACGATCGACGACAAGGAGGAGAAGGTGCTGGAGGGCATGGCCGGCTGGATCGCCGTCAACGGTCCGGCCATCTACGGCTCGCGCCCCTGGCGGATCTTCGGCGAGGGCCCGACCAAGCTGGTCGAGGGCATGCAGAACGAAGGCGCGGCCAAGCCGTTCGAGGCGGCCGACATCCGGTTCGTCACCAAGGGCGGGGATCTGTATGCGCTGCCGATGGCCTGGCCGTCGGGCGAGCTGGTGATCGAGAGCCTGGCGACGAGCGGGCAGACGAGTGGGGGCGAGGTTCGGCGGGTGGAGCTGCTGGGCTCGCCCGAGCCGCTGGCGTTCAAGCGGGACGGCAAGGGGTTGCGGGTTGAGATACCGAGCGCGCGGCCGGCTTTCACGCCGGTTCTGAGAATCTCCGGACCTGGGTTGGTCTGAACACTTGCCCCCTACGGACCGCTGCGCGGTCGTCTTCCCCCGGAGGGGGAAGAGCCTCGCGCCTTAGGCTCCGCCCCCTACGGGGGCGGACAGACCGCGTAGCGGTCAGGTGGGGGCAAGCGGGTGAGCCGCTGCGCATTGACGCCCCTTACGGCAGTTCCCCAGACTGCCGAAAAAAGGAAGCGCCCCCATGACCTCCCTCGCCGGCCGCACCGTCCTGATCACCGGCGCCTCCTCGGGCATCGGCGCCGCCCTGGCCCGGGCCGCCGCCAAGGCCGGGGCCGAGGTGGCCGCCGCCGCCCGCCGGGCCGACAAGCTGGAAGCCCTGGTCGCCGAGATCGCCGCCGCCGGCGGGACGGCCCGGGCCTTCGCCATGGACGTCGAGGACGAGGCCTCGGTGATCGCCGCCTACGACGCCGTCGAGGCCGCCTTCGGCGCGCCGGACTCGGTGATCGCCAACGCCGGGATCAACATGGAGGGCCTGGCCCTCGATATCGCCATCGAGGACTTCGACAAGGTGATGGCGGTCAACACCCGAGGCGTCTTCCTGACCGCCCGCGAAGGCGCCCGGCGGATGATCAAGGCCGGCAGCCCGGCCAGCGAGCGCGGCCGCATCGTGCTGGTGGCCTCGATCGGCGCCCACAAGGTGCTGCCGGGTCTCACCGCCTATGTCGCCTCGAAGGCCGCCACGGCCCACATGGGCAAGAGCCTGGCCCGCGAGTGGGCGCGCAAGGGGATCAACGTCAACGTCCTGTGCCCCGGCTACATCCGGACCGAGATCAACGACGACTGGTTCGACAGCGAAGGCGGCCAAAAGCTGGTGGCGGGCTTCCCGAGGAAGCGGTTGATGGAGACGAGCGACCTGGAGGCCATGGCGCTGTATCTCTCGAGCGATGCGGCCAGAGCCGTGACCGGCTCGGTGTTCACGGTGGACGACGGGCAGTCCCTCTAAACTCCGCTCATCCCGGCGAATGCCGGGACCCAGATCCCATGGCTGAGCGGATGACTGAAAGGGCTCGGCGTTCTTGGCGTCAGCCTCAGAGCTATTCCATCTGGGTCCCGGCATTCGCCGGGATGAGCGGAATTCAGGTCCGCGCCGGCCCGAACCGCGCCACCAGGTCGTACGCCTCGCCCGGGAACAGCTGGCGCACCCAGGTCACCGGCTCGCCCGCCCGCCAGGTGCGGCGCTCGACCGCCAGCAGGGCCGCGCCTTCGTCCAGCGCCAGCAGGCGGGCGACGTCGGCCTCGGCGCCGACGGCGCTGATCCGGTTCTCGGCCTCGGTCCACGGCACGTGGTGCAGCAGCCAGGCCCCGGGCGCCTCCTCGGCGAAATCCTGCTCGGCGGCCTCGGGCACGGCGACCAGGCTGATCAGCCGGTCCTCCAGGGCGAAGGGTCGATCGCCCGCCACATGCAGGCCGCGCAGCACCAGCAGTTCGCCGCCCGCGGCCAGGGCGACCTCCTCGACATCGCCCGCCTTGGGTTTGCGCCGCTTCCGCTCCAGCAGGTCGAAGCGATAGGTCTCGCCCCGCGCCACGATCTCGGCCTGGATGTCGGGGATGTCGAGCACGGTGGAGTGCACGCGCGGCCGGGCCACGAACGAGCCGGCGCGGCGGCGGCGGACGATCAGCCCCTCCTTGGCCAGGGTCGACATGGCCTTGTTGACCGTCATCCGCGAGCAGCCGAACTGGCTCATCAGCTCGATCTCGGAGGGGATCTTGCGGCCCGGCGCCCAGGCGCCCGAGCGGATCAGGTCCTCGATCTCGCCCCGGATGCGCCGATACAGCGTCCCCCCTTCCACGCCCGGATCACTCAAGCCAGCACGCTCCTCAACGCCGTCGCGTAGCGCGCCAGGATCGCCTCGCGCGCGTGGTGGCGGCCGCCGCTGACGACCTGGCGGCCGCCGCGCCAGACGCCGTCGATGGCCCCGTGTCGCCCGGCGAACACCCAGCTGTCCAGCAGGGCGTCGCCGTCGCGGCCGATCATGGCCGGATGGGCGCGGTCCAGGGTCACGAAGTCGGCGGAACGCCCGCGCCGCAGGCCGCCGGCCACGCCCAGGGCCTGGGCGCCGCCGTTCACCGCCGCGCGGAACAGGTCGCCGCCCGTCGAGCTCCTGGGTGCCTTGGCCAGCACGTTGCGGGCCCGCCGCGTCAGGCGCTGGGCGTATTCCAGGGTGCGCAGCTCCTCGGCCGCGTCGATCAGCACGTTGCTGTCCGAGCCGATCCCGAACGCCCCGCCGGCCGCCAGGTAGTCGTGGGCCGGGAAGACGCCGTCGCCCAGATTGGCCTCGGTGATCGGGCACAGGCCGGCCACCGCGCCGCTCTTGGCCAGGCGCTCGGTCTCCATGGCGTTCAGGTGGGTGGCGTGGACCAGGCACCAGCGCTTGTCGACGGGCGCGTTGTTCATCAGCCAGCGTACCGGCCGCGCGCCGGTGGCGGCCAGGCAGTCGTCGACCTCCTGGGTCTGCTCGGCGATGTGGATGTGGATCGGATTGGCGCCGGCCAGGGGGATGATCGCGGCCAGCTCTTCGCCGGTCACCGCCCGCAGGCTGTGCGGCGCGATGCCGACCACCGCGTCGGGCAGGCCGGCCACCGCCGCGCGGCTGGCCTCGATCAGCCGGCCGTAGCCGTCGACGTCGTGGATGAACCGCCGCTGGCCCTCGCCCGGCGCGACGCCGCCGAAGCCGGCATGGGCGTAGAACACCGGCAGCAGGGTCAGGCCGATCCCCGTCTCGTCCGCCGCCGCCGCGATCCGCCCCGCCATCTCGGCGGGGTCGGCGTAGGCGCCGCCGTCCTTGTCGTGGTGCAGGTAGTGGAACTCGCCCACGCGGGTCGAGCCGGTCTCCAGCATCTCCAGATAGGCCAGGGCGGCGATGGCCTGGACCTCGTCGGGACCCAGCCGGTCGACGAAGCGGTACATCAGCTCGCGCCAGGTCCAGAAGCTGTCGCCGGTGGGTCCCCGCGTCTCGGTCAGGCCGGCCATGGCCCGCTGGAAGGCGTGGCTGTGCAGGTTGGGCAGGCCGGGCAGGCACGGGCCGTGGGCCGTCTCGCCGGACTGGCGGGCCACGTCGGTGTCGACCCGGCTGATCATGCCCTCGCTGATCGTGAACCGCACGTCCCTGGCCCAGCCGTCGGCCAGCAGGGCCTGCTCGAACCACAGGGTCTGGGGTCCGGTTGCCGGCGCCCCCTGGGACGGGCGCTCAGGCGCGGGCGCCGCCGCCACCTCTTCAGGCGGCGTGTAGATGGGAGCGTCGTCGTCCTGGTCGGCTTCCGGCGGAAACGCGTCGTCGGTCACTGGACAATCCTCGTGTCGAGCGAATATGTCTATACATATTGAAGCCGACGGCAAGAGACCGGACCGGCGTTCGGGAGACCCCAGGCCATGCGCTGCGATCGGGTGTGGAGCAAGGCCCGCCTGGCCACTTTCGCCGCCGATCGTTCCGGAATCGGCGCGATCGAGGACGGCGTCGTGGCCGCGCGGGGCGGCCGCATCGTCTATGCCGGCCCCGCCGCGGACGCCCCCACCTTCGAGGCGCGCGAGACGATCGACTGCGCCGGCCGCTGGATCACGCCGGGCCTGATCGACCCCCACACCCACCTGGTGTTCGGCGGCGACCGCGCCCACGAGTTCGAACTGCGGCTGGCCGGGGCGTCGTACGAGGCGATCGCCCGGGCCGGCGGCGGCATCGTCTCGACCATGAAGGCCACCCGCGCGGCCTCGCGCGCCGACCTCGTGGCCGCCGCCCTGCCCCGCCTGGACGCCCTGATCGCCGAGGGCCTGACCACCGTCGAGATCAAGTCCGGCTACGGCCTGTCGCTGGACGACGAGCTGAAGAGCCTGCGCGCCGCCCGCGCCCTGGCCGACGTCCGCGACGTGTCGGTGACCACCACCTTCCTGGGCGCTCACGCCCTGCCGCCCGAGTTCGCCGGCGATCCCGACGGCTATGTCGACCTGGTCTGCCGCGAGATGATCCCCGCCGTCGCCGCCGAGGGCCTGGCCGATGCGGTAGACGCGTTCTGCGAGGGCATCGGCTTCACGCCCGCCCAGACCCGCCGGGTGTTCGAAGCGGCCCACGCCCACGGCCTGCCGGTCAAGCTGCACGCCGAGCAGCTGTCGAACCTGAACGGCGCGGCCCTGGCCGCCGAGTTCGGGGCGCTGTCGGCCGATCACCTGGAGCATCTGGACGCCGCCGGGATCGCCGCCATGGCCAAGGCCGGGACCGTCGCCGTCCTGCTGCCCGGCGCCTTCTACTTCGTGCGCGAGACCAGGCTTCCGCCCATCGAGGCCCTGCGCGCCGCCGGCGTGCCGATGGCCCTGGCCACCGACTGCAACCCCGGCACCTCGCCCCTGACCAGCCTGCTGCTGACGATGAACATGGCCGCCACCCTGTTCCGGATGACCGTCGACGAGTGCCTGGCCGGCGTCACGCGCGAGGCCGCGCGGGCGATCGGCCGCCTCGAAAGCGTCGGCACGCTGGAGGTCGGCAAGGCCTGCGACCTGGCCGTCTGGGACATCGAGCGTCCCGCCGAACTTGTCTACCGCATGGGGTTCAATCCGCTCCATGCGCGCGTCTGGAAGGGTGAAATCGCGTGACCGAAGTCGTTCTCAATCCCGGTGAAGTCAGCCTCGCCGACTGGAAGGCCGTCTACCGCGGCGCGCCCGCGCGGCTACATCCCAGCGCCGCTCCGGTGATCGCCGAGAGCGCGGCGGCGGTCGAGCGCATCCTGGCCAAGGGCGCGCCGGTCTACGGGATCAACACCGGCTTCGGGAAGCTGGCCAGCGTCCGCATCGGCGACGCCGATCTGGAGACCCTGCAGCGCAACATCGTCCTGTCGCACGCCGCCGGCACGGGCGCGCCCTCCCCCGTCCCGGTGATCCGGCTGATGATGGCCCTGAAGCTGGCCAGCCTGGCGCAAGGCGCCTCGGGCGTGCGGCCGGCGACGACCGACCTGCTGGAAGCGATGCTCGTGAAGGGCCTGACGCCGGTCGTGCCCTGCCAGGGCTCGGTCGGCGCCTCGGGCGACCTGGCGCCGCTGTCGCACATGGCCGCGACCATGATCGGGGTCGGCGAGATCTCCGTCGGCGGCCAACGCCTGGCCGCCGTCCAGGCCCTGATGGAAGCGGGTCTGAAGCCCCTGACCCTGGGTCCGAAGGAAGGCCTGGCCCTGCTGAACGGCACCCAGTTCTCGACCGCCAACGCCCTGGCCGCCCTGTTCGACGCCGAGCGGCTGTTCCAGTCGGCCCTGGTCACCGGCGCCCTGGCCACCGAGGCGGCCAAGGGTTCCGACACGCCCTTCGATCCGCGCATCCACGTCCTGCGCCGCCAGCCCGGCCAGATCGAGACCGCCGCCGCCCTGCGCGCCCTGATGGCGAACTCGGCGATCCGCGACTCCCACCGCGAGGGCGACGCCCGGGTGCAGGACCCCTACTGCCTGCGCTGCCAGCCGCAGGTGATGGGCGCGGCCCTGGACGTGCTGCGCCAGGCGGCCGTCACCCTGTCGACCGAGGCCAACGGCGTCTCCGACAATCCGCTGATCTTCCCGGACACGGACGAAGCCCTGTCCGGCGGCAACTTCCACGCCGAGCCGGTGGCCTTCGCGGCCGACATGATCGCCCTGGCGGTCTGCGAGATCGGCTCGATCGCCGAGCGCCGCATCGCCATGCTGGTCGACCCCGCCTGCTCGGGCCTGCCGGCCTTTTTGACGCCCAAGCCCGGCCTGAACTCCGGCTTCATGATCCCGCAGGTCACCGCCGCCGCCCTGGTGTCGGAGAACAAGCAGAAGGCCTATCCGGCCAGCGTCGACTCCATCCCCACCTCGGCCAACCAGGAGGACCACGTCTCGATGGCCGCCCACGGCGCGCGGCGCCTGCTGGCCATGGTCGAGGCGGCCGAGGCGGTGATCGGCATCGAGCTCCTGGCGGCCGTCCAGGGCTGCGACTTCCACGCGCCCCTGACGTCGAGCCCGGCCCTGGAAGCCGCGCGCGGCGTGCTGCGCGCCCAGGTCCCGCACCTGTCGGACGACCGCCACTTCCACCCGGACATGGAGGCCGCCAACGCGCTGGTCCGGTCAGGGGCGGTGATCGCGGCGGCTTCGGCGATCGACTTGCCGGGGGTGGAGGGATGAGCTCTGCCCCAAACCGTTGTCATCCCGGAAGCCCCGCAGGGGCTGTCCGGGACCCAGGGGACTGGGCGAATGCGGTGCGGTTTACCTGGGTCCCGGCTCTACGCTTCGCTTCGGCCGGGATGACAACCTCATGAGTGCGTTGAGCCCGACCGGCTGGCTCCACCTCACCCGGGGCGAGGCCCCGCTGGTCGTCAGCATCCCGCACGCCGGGACCATCATCCCGTCCGACGTCGAGGCCCGCCTGGTCTCGCCGTGGCTGGCCCGCAAGGACGCCGACTGGTGGCTGGGCGAACTCTACGCCTTCGCCGACGGCCTGGACGCCACGGTGGTGCGCACCGGCGTCTCGCGCACGGTGATCGACGTCAACCGCGACCCGTCGGGCGTGTCGCTGTATCCCGGCCAGGCGACCACCAGCCTCTGCCCGGTCGACACTTTCGACGGCGAACCCCTGTACCAGTCCGGCCAGGAGCCCGACGCGGCCGAGATCGCCCGGCGGCGCATGACCTTCTTCGATCCCTATCACGACGCGCTGGAGGCCGAGCTGGACCGTCTGCTCGCGCGCCACGGCAAGGTGGTGCTGTACGACGCCCACTCGATCCGCTCGCGCGCGCCCCGGCTGTTCGACGGCGAGCTGCCGCAGTTCAACATCGGCACGAACAGCGGCGCGGCCTGCGATCCCGGCCTGGCCGCCCGGGTCGAGGCCGCCTGCGACGCCACCGGCCTGCCCCGCGTCACCGACGGCCGCTTCAAGGGCGGCTGGATCACCCGCCGCTACGGCCGGCCGGACCAAGGCGTCCACGCCGTCCAGATGGAACTGGCCTGCCGCGGCTACATCGACGAGCCGGCGGCGCTGACGCCGCAGACCTGGCCCACGCCCTACGCCGCCGCCCGCGCCGCCCCGCTGCGCGCCGCCCTCACCGACGTGCTGAAGGCCTGCCTCGCCTTCGCCCAAGCCTGAGTCCCTGCATGACCCGTCTCGACAACACCCGCGTCATCCGCCCCGCCACCGGGACCGAGCTCACCGCCAAGTCCTGGCTGACCGAAGCCCCGCTGCGGATGCTGATGAACAACCTGCATCCCGACGTCGCCGAGCGGCCCGAGGAGCTGGTGGTCTACGGCGGCATCGGCCGCGCCGCCCGCGACTGGGAGAGCTACGACAAGATCGTCGAGACCCTGCGTCGCCTGGAAGACGACCAGACCCTGCTGGTCCAGTCCGGCAAGCCGGTGGGCGTGTTCCGCACCCACCCCGACGCGCCCCGCGTACTGATCGCCAACTCCAACCTGGTGCCACGCTGGGCCAACTGGGAGCACTTCAACGAGCTCGATAGGAAGGGCCTGGCCATGTACGGTCAGATGACCGCCGGCTCGTGGATCTATATCGGCGCCCAGGGCATCGTGCAGGGCACCTACGAGACCTTCGTCGAGATGGGCCGCCAGCACTACGCCGGCGACCTGTCGGGCAAGTGGCTGCTGACCGCCGGCCTGGGCGGCATGGGCGGGGCCCAGCCCCTGGCGGCGGTGATGGCCGGGGCCTCGTGCCTGGCCATCGAGTGCCAGCCCTCGCGGATCGAGATGCGCCTGCGCACCGGCTATCTGGACCGCTCGACCGACAGCGTCGACCAGGCCCTGGCCTGGATCGAAGAGTCCCGCGCCGCCAAGACCCCGATCTCGGTGGGCCTGCTGGGCAACGCCGCCGAGTTGCTGCCGGCGCTGTTCGAGCGTGGCGTCCGCCCCGACCTGCTGACCGACCAGACCAGCGCCCACGACCCGATCAACGGCTACCTGCCGGCGGGCTGGACGCTGGAGCAGTGGGCGACCGCCAAGGAGCGCGACCCGGCCTCGGTCAACAAGGCCGCCCGCGCCTCGATGGCGGTGCACGTGAAGGCCATGCTCGACTTCCAGGCCGCCGGCGTGCCCACGGTCGACTATGGCAACAACATCCGCCAGATGGCGCTGGAGGAAGGCGTCGAGAACGCCTTCGACTTCCCCGGCTTCGTGCCGGCCTATATCCGCCCGCTGTTCTGCCGGGGGATCGGGCCGTTCCGCTGGGCGGCGCTGTCGGGCGATCCGGAGGACATCCGCAAGACCGACGCCAAGGTCAAGGAACTGATCCCCGACAATCCTCACCTGCACCACTGGCTGGACATGGCCGCCGAGAAGATCAAGTTCCAGGGCCTGCCGGCCCGCATCTGCTGGGTGGGCCTGGGCGATCGCCACCGGCTGGGCCTGGCCTTCAACGAGATGGTCGCCTCGGGCGAACTGAAGGCCCCCGTGGTGATCGGCCGCGACCACCTGGACAGCGGCTCGGTCGCCTCGCCCAACCGCGAGACCGAGGGGATGATGGACGGGTCGGACGCGGTGTCGGACTGGCCGCTGCTGAACGCCCTGCTCAACACCGCCTCGGGCGCCACCTGGGTGTCGCTGCACCACGGCGGCGGGGTGGGCATGGGCTTCTCGCAGCACGCCGGCATGGTCATCGTCTGCGACGGCACCGAGGCGGCGGCCAAGCGGATCGAGCGCGTGCTGTGGAACGACCCGGCCAGCGGCGTCATGCGCCACGCCGACGCGGGCTACGAGATCGCCAGGGACTGTGCGCGGGAGCACGGGCTGGACCTGCCGGGGATTTTGTAAGCCATACTCCCCCTTCCTCCGCTCATCGGATCAATTAGATGCGCGTCCTGAGAGCCGCCGACCGGATCGCCACGCCGTGGAAGAACGGCGGCGGCGTCACGCGCGAGGTGGCCGCCTGGCCGCCGGGCGCCGACCTGGACGGCTTCGAGTGGCGGATCAGCCTGGCCGAGATCGCCGCCGACGGGCCGTTCTCGACCTTCCCGGGCGTCGACCGGGTGCTGACGGTGATCCAGGGCGAGGGCCTGCTGCTGACGGTCGACGACCGCATGCTGGCCCTGGACGCCGCCTCCCCGCCCCTGGACTTCCCCGGCGAGGCGCGGGTCGCCGCCCGCCTGACCGACGGTCCGATCAGCGACCTGAACGTGATGGTGCGGCGGGGCGCCTGGCGGGCGCGGACCCGTCGGCTGACCGTGACCGGAGCCAGCGACGTGGCGGCCAAGGCCAGAGTGACCCTGGTCCTGGCCCTGGACCCCTTACGCATCGTGAGGCCCGGCGGCGCGATCGACCTGTCGCCGCTGGATGCGGTCGTGCTGGAGCACGGCCACTCGCGCCTGAGCCTGGAAGGCCGAGGCCGAACATTGATCTGCGAGATCACGGTCGATCCCGAGCACATCCAACAGTAAAGCTTGGAATAGATCCCGGTATAGGCGAATGCGCGCGCGACCTCGCGCCGCACTGAGTTCGCCACGTCTTTGCCTTATCTGATCGTTAACCGGGCCAACGCTCAACGCTCCGAAACGATCCCCAAAACAAATCCAGGAAGATTTCATGCACGCATCGACAGCGAAGAAACTCGCCCCTCTGGCGCGCGGCGCGCTGGGCCTGGCCCTGGTCTTCGCTCCGATGATGGTGGCGGCGATGGAGAATCCGCACAACGCCCCGCACGCCACGCCGGCCGTGCAGCGCCTGCTGGCCGACCTGGCCGCCAAGCCGCAGAAGCCGGTCCGAAAGGAGCTGGTCTGGAGCGGTTCGGACATCGACGGCGACGGCGCGCCCGACTTCGCCAACCCGACCGGCGGCGCCCCGCGCGGCCACGACGAGTTCGGCGACGGCCGGTTCGGCGCCCGCCGCGACGGTGGCTCGCGCGACCACGAGGGCGTCGACTACGTGGCCAAGGCCGGCCAGGACGTGATGGCCCCGATCTCCGGCTACGTGACCAAGATCGGCTACGCCTACGCCGGCTCCAGCGACCTGAAGTTCGTCGAGATCAGCAACCCGGCCCTCGGCTACATCGCCCGCGCCTTCTACGTGACCCCCGGCGTCGAGGTCGGCCAGGCAGTGCGCCTGGGCGAGGTGATCGGCAAGGACCAGAGCCTGCAGAAGCACTATCCGGGCATCACCAACCACGTGCACCTGGAGGTGATGGAGCCCGGCGGCGAGCGGGTGAACGCGGCCGAGCTGATCGTGAAGAAGCTGGTGGTGGAAGCCTAAGCCTCGGCGGCGAACACTTGCCCCCTACGGGTCGCTTCGCGACCGTCTTCCCCCAGAGGGGGAAGAGCCTCGACCGCCGACGCCGCGCCAAAGGCTCCGCCCCCTACGGGGGCGGACAGACCGCGAAGCGGTCAGGTGGGGGCAAGTCAGTGAGCCACTGACCTACTTCCGCGTCACCACCACCGGCCGGCCCGAGTACGCCACCGTCTGATCCACCGCCTCGAAGTCCACCGGCTTCGCGCCCCCGCCGATGAACCGCACCTTGATCTCGCGGTTCTCGACCATCCCCTTGAACGACCCCGACCGCGCGCCGATCGTCAGCCTTCCCGAGGCGTTGTCGAAGCTCATCGGGATGCGGCTCCAGGCCCCGCGGGCGTAGCCGTTGGTCAGGCCGTCGTCCTCGTAGAGCTCGAACGTCCCGTCCGCGCCCGTGTAGACCACCACGGTGATCGGGGCGTCGGGCTGCTCGCCGACATACTGCTGGACCACCGTGGTCGGCACGATCGAGCCGGCCCGCACGAACAGCGGCATGCGCGCCAGCGGCGCGTCGGCCTTGATCGTCTGGCCGCCCTTGAAGGCCTTGCCGGTCTCGAAGTCGTACCAGGACGCCCCCGCCGGCAGGTAGACCTCGCGCGAGCGGGCCTTGAACGCGGTCACCGGGGCGACCAGGAACGCCTTGCCGAACAGGTACTCGTCGTTGACGTCGCGCGCCTTCAGGTCGGACGGGAAGTCCATGACCAGGCCGCGCATGATGCTGCCGTCGCGCTGATAGGTGTCGGCCGCCAGGGTATAGACATAGGGCATCAGCCGGTAGCGGAGCTCGTCGTACCAGGCCAGGGCCTTGTAGACCTCGGTCCCCTCGTCGGCGAGGTTGTAGATCTCGCGGTATGGGAACTCGCCGTGGCTGCGGAACAGCGGGCTGAAGGCGCCGAACTGGAACCAGCGCAGGTTCAGCTCCTGCCACTCGGCCCAGTGGGCCGGGTCCTTGTTGGTGTAGCGATCCTCGACCGAGAAGCCGCCGATGTCGGTGGTCCAGTTGGGCACGCCCGACATCGACAGGTTCACGCCGGCCGAGATCTGGTCCTTCAGGTCGTCCCAACGGGCCACCACGTCGCCGCTCCACAGGGCCACGCCGTTGCGCTGGATGCCGCCGAAGCCCGAGCGCGACAGGATGAAGCTGCGCTTGTCGGGGTTCAGCGCGCGCTCGCCCTCGAACACGCCGGTGGTGTGGATCAGCGGGTAGGAGTTGAAGAACTCGGCCCCCGGTCCCATCGCCGTCGGGCCCATGCGCAGGGTGCGCTCGGGGATGTCGAGGTTGGAGTGCATGTCCGGCTCGTCGCTGTCCATCCACCAGGCGTCGACGCCGAAGCCCTTCAGGCTGTCCTTGACCTGGCGCCAGTAGATGTCGCGCGCCTCCTTGGAATAGGGGTCGTAGAACGAGTTGGCGTAGCCCGGCCCCACCCAGTCCACCGCGCCCTGCTCGAGGTTGCGGTGATACATGTGGCCCTTGGCGTCCAGCTCCTTGAAGTGCTCCGTGGTTGGATAGAACTTCGGCCAGATCGAGATCATGAAGTGGGCGTTCAGGTCGTGGACCTGGTCGATCATGCCCTTGGGGTCGGGGAAGCGCGTATCGTCGAACTTGTGGCTGCCCCAGGCGTCGTCCTTCCAGTAGCGCCAGTCCTCGACGATGTTGTCCAGCGGCAGCTTGCGGGCCCGGTACTGCTTGACCACGTCCAGCAGCTGGTCAGCGGTCTCGTAGCGCTGGCGGCTCTGCCACAGGCCGTAGGCCCAGCGCGGCATCAGCACCGCGTCGCCCGTCAGGCCGCGATAGCCGGCCACCACCTGGTCCAAGTCCGAGCCGCCGACATAGTAGTAGTCGACGGCGTGGGCGACCTCGGAGGTGAAGGTCAGCGAGTGCTGGTCGGCCGCCGGGATCGGGTTGTTGTGCAAGAGGCCGATATAGCCGTCGTTGGGCTCCCACTCGACGCGGACCTTGTGGCGCGCGCCCGGCTTCATCGGGGCGGTGAAGTTGTGGAACCACGGGTTCCAGTTCTGCCGCCAGCGGTCGATCGCGACCTTGCCGTCGATGGAGAGCTTGGCGTAGCTGGACGAGTACAGCTTGAACTTCTGGACCCCGGCGACCGAGGCCTCGACCGAGCCCTCCCAGACCACCCGCGCGCCCTTGAGCGGCTTCTTGTCCGGACCGGTCAGCTCGGCCGGCCAGTTGGGCAGGTCCTTCAGGTAGCGGTAGTTGATGTCGGGCTCGACGCGGGTGAACTTCAGGTCGTTCCCCACATAGTACCTGGCGGTGAAGCCGCCCGGCTTGCCGGCCGCGTCGAAGATCTTCAGGTCGCGCGAGGCCAGGTCGTAGGGCGTCGGGTCGCCGACGCGGGTGATCCCGTTGTTCTCCCACAGCAGGCCGTAGTTGCGGGTAGACAGCACGAACGGGATGGCGATGTCGCGGTTGTACTGGGCCAGTTCGACGTCCTGGCCATTGTAGTTCATCTGGCCGTTCTGGTGCTGGCCCAGGCCGTAGAAGGCTTCGTCCGTACCCGGATTGAACTGCTGGCTGACGCCGTAGAAGGTCTTGCCGTCGATCGTCTCGGTCTTGAACGGGCGGCGGCCGTTCTCGGTCAGCACCAGCTTGCCGGTCTCGTCGCGGAAGCTGACCGCGCCGCTGGCCAGCGACACCTCCGCGCTCACCTTGCCGGCCTTGACCACGACCTTGCCGGCCGCCTCCTCGACCGTGAAGGCGCCGGTGGGCTTGGCGGTGACCATCAGGCTGGCCGGGACGTCCAGGCTGTCGGTCGGGGCGGCGGTGACGTGGATCACCCGCTCGCCCATCACCTGCAGCCGCACCTTCCTGGCCGGCCCCGAAGCGGGGGTGACGATCACCCCGTCGGCGGTCTTCTCGAACGCGCCGTCCAGGGCCAAGGCGCTGGTCGAGGCCAGGAGGGAGAGCGTGAGGCCGGCGAAGAGGGCCTTGGGCAGCATGCGCATCGGTTTCTTCCCTTTGATCTCGTTTTTATCTCCGCTCATCCCGGCGAATGCCGGGACCCAGATGGAATGGCTTCGAGACTGGAGCCACGGGCTCTGCGCCCTTCCAGTCAGCCGTCCCGCTACGGGATCTGGGTCCCGGCATTCGCCGGGATGAGCGGTTGAAAAGTTGGGTTCAGTAGGTCGCGAGCTTTACTTTTAGCACCTGCGGCAGGGTGGTCAGGTTCAGGCCGTAGTCGACCTGGTCGCCGTTCCACAGGCGGTCGAACACCCACTGGCCCTTCTCGTCGAAGTGGCCTTCCTCGACCCGGGACATCATGAACCGCTCGCCCTTGGCCGAGCCGAAGGTGATGCGGGCGCGATAGCCGGTGACCAGGAACTCGTCGGCCGACAGCCGGGCGATCAGGACGCCGCCGTCGGGGATCGCGCGGTTGGGCTGCTTCTCGGCCTTGGACATCCAGGGGGCCTCGATCGAGCCGAACTGCCATTCGCCATACGAGACGGTGGCGGTCCAGCGGTCGCCCAGCTTCAGGGTCTCGGCCTTGCGGTCGTCGGCCTCGCCGGCGCCCCAGACGTCGCCCGTGAACGACAGCCTGGCCCATTCGCGGGCCATCGGGGCCAGCAGGCGATAGTGGACGCCGAAGTTCTCCAGCGCCTCGGCGTCGACCTGCTTGGCGCCCAGCGGGTAGTTGGAATAGCCGGTGTAATCCAGGCCGAACGGCGAGAAGCCGATCCCGTGGCGGCCCAGCACGTCGTAGACGTGGCGGGCGAAGCCCTTGTCGCTGCCGATCTCGGGCACGAACAGGGCGTTGTCGGGGCGCCCGTACTGCTCCAGCGTCTTGCGGACATTGGCGCTTTCGCGCTGGTAGATGTCGGGCGCGATGGCGTCGATCGACGGGGCCGCGGCCTTCCAGACGTCCAGCACGTTCCAGGTCGGGCCGCCCGACGAGTAGGTGTAGGGGTCCTGGTCATTGAAGGGGTCGCGCAGGGCCGCGTTGACGTACATCGGCAGCGGCAGCTCGCGCTTACCGGCGGCCGCCACCTCGTCGACGAACCGGCCGATCGACCAGGCGTGGAAGAACTCGTCGGCGTCCTTGCCGAACACCTGGCTCCAGGTCCCCGGCTTCTTGCCCAGGGCCTTGACCAGCTGGGCAGGCACGGGGCCTTCGAACAGCTTCTGGGCGGTCGGCGAATAGTCGCGGACGGCGCTGTAGGTGCCGGTCTCGTTCTCGGGCTGGACCATGATCACGGTGTGGTCGGGGTCGACGGCCTTCAGGTGGCGCATCAGGGCCACGAAGGCCTTCTTGTCGGCCTCCAGCGTGGCCGGGAAGTGCGGCGACAGCGAGTTGCGGGTCTCGCCCTTGGCGGTGATCACCCGCGGGAAGCGCTTGTTGTCCAGCTTGACCCATTCGGGCGCGTACTGCGGGCCGTTGTTCTTCCAGGTGGCGAACCACAGCAGGACCAGCTTGGTGTCGTTCTCGCGGGCCTGCTTCAGCAGCACGTCGACATACGAGAAGTCGAACTGGCCCTCGACCGGCTCGATCTGCTCCCAGGCGACCGGGATCTCCAGGGTGTTGGCGTGCATGGCCTTCACCGCCGGCCACACCTTGGGCAGCTGCGAGGGGTAGTTGGCGGCGTTGTTGGCCTGGACGCCCAGCATCAGGAACGGCGCGCCGTCCACCATCAGGGCGTGGCGGCCGTCCTTGGCGACCAGTTTGGGCAGGTCGGCGGCGGCGCCCGGCGTGGCGGCCAGAACGCCGCACAGCGCCGTGGCCGCGACCAGGGCCGACAGGAAGAGCCGAGGGCGGGTCGCCCCCTCGGTCCGGACTCGATGCTGGATCCGCAAGTGTCGCCTCCCGCTGGGCCGTCTTCCGCGAGGCGAACCTCGGCGTGACAGCGCTGTTACCGTTATCAGAAGTATAAGTATGATAATTGACTGGCAAGCCTTCCGGGCGCCAGGCTTGGCTAGATCGGATCGGCCTTGCAGTGCCGGGCGATGAACTCGTCGTGCGTCAGCAGCCGGTCGGCGATGTGGTTCATCTTGTCCCGCACATTGGCCAGGGCCCGCTGGACGTCGGCCAGCGGCGGCACGTCGGCCAGGCGGTCGTAGTCGCGGGGCTCGACGCCCTGCCCCAGGAACACCGACACCCAGCTGGGCTCGGCGAACAGCTGGTCGTCGAAGCGGGCGACCTTGCCGCGCTCGCGGAACAGCTCGATCTTGTGGGTCAGGCTGTCGGGCAGCGCCATCCGCCGACAGTAGCGCCACAGCTCGGAATCGTCGCGCTCGGTGGCGCGGTAGTGCAGGACGATGAAGTCGCGAATCTGCTCGTATTCGAGCTTCGACAGGCGATTGTATTCCTCGACCGCCGCCGGGTCGTGGTTGCGGGTGGGCAGCAGCGAGATCAGGCGCATCACGCCGGTCTGGATCAGGTGGATGCTGGTCGACTCCAACGGCTCCATGAAGCCGCTGGCCAGGCCCAGGGCCACGACGTTCTTGTTCCAGGCCTGCTTGCGCCGGCCGGTGACGAAGCGCAGCAGCCGGGGCTCGGCGCGCGGCGCGCCGTCGAGGTTGGCCATCAGGGTGGCGGCGGCCTCGTCGTCGCTGATGAACGGGCTGGAATAGACGTAGCCGTTGCCCGTGCGGTGCTGCAGCGGGATGCGCCACTGCCAGCCGGCGGTCCGGGCGGTCGAGCGCGTATAGGGCGTCAGCGGGGCGACGCTCTCGCAGGGCACGGCCAGGGCGCGGTCGCAGGGCAGCCAGTGCGTCCAGTCCTCGTAGCCGGTCTTCAGCGTCTGCTCGATCAGCAGCCCGCGGAAGCCCGAGCAGTCGATGAAGAAGTCGCCCTCGATCCGCTTACCGCCCTCCAGCTCGACCGCCTCGATGAAGCCGTCGGACTGGCGCTGCTTGACCTCGACGATCTTGCCTTCGGTGCGCCGGACGCCGCGCTTCTCGGCGTAGTCGCGCAGGAAGCGGGCGTAGAGGCCGGCGTCGAAATGGTAGGCGTAGGCCAGCGGCGGCACGCCGGGCGGCAGCTCGCTGGGCGCGATGACGAACTTGCCCTTGCGCGCCGCGACCGCCGACATGGCGTAGTCGCAGATGTCGCTGGTGTCGCCGTGACGGCGCAGCCGCCCCCAGTAGTGATGGAACCCCACGCCCTCGATCGCCATGCCGATGGGGCCGAACGGGTGGATGTAGCTGTGCCCCAGCCGCCGCCAGTCGCGGAACTCGATGCCCAGCTTGAAGGTCGCCTGGGTCTTCTTAACGAAGTCGATCTCGTCGATGCCCAGCAGGCTGTTGAGGAACTGGATCGGCGGGATGGTGGCCTCGCCGACGCCGACCGTGCCGATCTCGTCGGACTCCACCAGCTCGATCTCGCCCACCCGGCCCTTCAGGGCGTGGGCCAGGGCGGCGGCCGCCATCCAGCCGGCCGTGCCTCCCCCGACGATGACGAACTTGAGCGGCTGCTCGGTCATGGCGCGGATTTTCCGTCGTTGCGTGCTCGCGCAGGCTAGCGGGTTCCGCGGCCGGCGCGACGTATAAAAAGGCCCCCGCCCCTTCCCGGATGACCGGGCCGGAACGGGGGCCGCTCAGGCTCTCGCGAGCGGGACCTTAGAAGGTGCCGCGCAGGACGATCGAGTAGCGACGATCGGCGACGACCCAGTTGTGCTTGGTCAGGCCTTCCTCGGGACGGCCGGGATAGCTGACCAGGATCCGGGTCTCGGAGTTCGTCAGGTTGGCCGCCTGGAAGCCGATCTTCAGCGCGTCGTTGACGGTGTAGAAGACCGAGCCGTCCAGCTGGCCGTAGTCGTCGTACCAGGCCGGGATGTTGATGTTCGCGGCCGTGGTCGTCAGCAGGTAGCGCTCACGCCAGTTGTAGGCCAGGCGGGCCGAAACCTTGCCCAGGTCGTACAGGCCGGCGACGTTGTAGCTGTTGGGCGACAGGCCCTCGAGCGGCATCTCGTCGTCGTGCGACGAGATGTTGCCGGTCTGGTTGGTGTCGTACGGGTTGGACGCCGCGTTGCGCGTGCCCTTGCTGTCGACGTGGGTGTAGTTGGCCTGCACGCCCAGGCCGCGCAGGGCGCCCGGCAGGAAGTCGAAGTACTGCTGATAGGCGACTTCGAAGCCTTTGATGGTGCCGTGGCCGGCGTTGTACGGCTGGATCACCTGCACCGGACGGGTCACCCCGTTGTTGGTGAAGTTGATGACGGTCGAGCCGTTGGTGATGAAGTTGTAGATGTCCTTGTAGAACAGCGTCGCCGTCAGGCTGCCGGTCGAGTTGAAGTACCACTCGTACGACAGATCGAACTGGGTCGAGCGCGTGGGCTTCAGGTCCGGGTTACCGGCGTTGGCGGTGTACTGGTAGACGCAGTTGGCCTGCGAGCCGCCCGGGATGAAGCTCGAGCAAGTTCCGCCGGTGATGAACCCGTTGGTGGGCGCGATCGTGTAGTTCGGTTGCAGCTGCTGGAAGTCCGGACGGACGATGGCCTTGGCCGCCGCGAAGCGCACGAACATGTCCGGCGTGATCTTCAGGCGCACGTTCAGGCTGGGCAGGACGTTCACATAGTCCCGACCGCCCTTGTACGGGCTCTTGCCGCCGTTCGAGAACGCCTGGTCGGCGGCCGGAACGCTGGTGCTGCTGTTCGGCGTGAAGACCTGCAGGCCCTGGCTGGCGCTTTCGGTCTTGACGACGCGGACGCCGAAGTTGCCGTCGATCTCGCGATCGTCGCCCCACAGCGAGACGTCATGGCCGAACCGCAGCAGGCCGAAGGCCGCCAGGGTCTCTTCCTTCTGGTGGTTGGTGCTGCCCTTGCCGCCGCACGAGCTCTGGTCCTCGAAGTCGCCGTTGAAGGGGCACCAGCTTCCGCCGTTCGCCTGGGCGATCCGGTACAGCAGCTTCGACGTGTCGCCGTAGTTGTTCACGAAGGCCGCGCTCGGCATGACGAAGGTCGCCGGCAGGTGGGCCTTGCCGCGGAAGTAGTTGTCGAACGGATACAGGCCGTAATAGCCCTGATAGCCGTCCAGCTGGTTGATCGACGGAGCCGACCAGCTGGGGGCCACGGTGTCCCAGCGATACGAGGTTTCGCGGGTGGTGGCCTGACGGAAGGTGTGACGCACGCCGAAGCGGAACGACTTCAGCCAGCCGCCGTCGTCGAAGCGGTAGTCGCCGTCGAAGCGCTCGGCCCATTCGGCCGCTTCGTTGCGGTCGTGGTGGTCCATCGCCGCGACCAGGTAGTAGCTGGCCGGGTTGGACGTGAAGGCCGCGTCGTTGTTCATGGTGATCACCGGCAGGCTGCCGGTGAGGTCCAGGCTGGCCGGGGCGGCGTTGCCGTTCAGCGAGTTGAACGCGGTGTTATCGACGGTCTTGGTCTTGGCGTAGACGTACTGGATGTCGCCCGAGAACGTCCACTTGTCGTTCGGCGTGTACTTCACGTTCAGGGCGTAGTCGGACGTCACCGAGCTGCGGTCGGCGTAGCGGGTGTCGATCGTCGACGAGCCGAGGCTGGTGTTGTCCGTCTGGCTCTGGGCCAGCGTGCCCTTGATGAAATGGCCGTTCGAATCGTAGGTGAAGTCCGTGCCGGCGGCGGGCCAGTTGGTCGAGCCGACGTTGAAGCCGACCGCGTGCTCGGTCGAGGCCTGCGAGGCCGACGAGCGCAGGAACTGCAGGCTGGCGTCCCACTGGTCGTTCGGGCGCCATTGCAGGGCGGCCGCGATGCCCTTGCGCTCGCGCTCGTAGTCCAGGGTGCGGTAGCCGAAGCCGCCGGGGACGTAGACCGTCTTGCCGGGCTGCAGGTCGGTCCGGGCGAAGAACGGGTCGACCGAGATGGTGTCGGTGCGGCTGGACAGCTTGGAGTCCGACAGGTCGATCAGGAAGCCGACCTCGCCGACATTGGTGTCCCAACGGTTGCTGTAGAGCACCGAGCCGCTGGGCTGCCAGTTCTTGGACAGGTCGCCCCAGCTGCTGTCGAGCGAATAGGCCAGGATGCGCTTGCCGCTGTCGAACGGCAGACGGGTGCGCAGGTTGACGGTGCCGCCGACGCCGCCTTCGATGATGTCGGCCGAGGGGTTCTTGTAGACGTCGACGCCGGACATCAGTTCGGGCGGCACGTCCTCGAAGCTCAGGGTGCGACCGGCCTTGGCCGAGAAGCTGTCGCGGCCGTTCAGTTCGCCGCGAACCCAGCTCAGGCCGCGAACCTGCACGCCGCTGCCTTCGACCGAGATGCGGTCGGCGTCGCGACCGTCGGCGGTGCGGCCGATGGTGACGCCCGAAACGCGCTGCAGGGCTTCGGTGACCGAACGGTCAGGAAGGGCGCCGATGTCGGTGGCGGTGATCGAGTCCACCAGCTGCTCGGCGTTCTGCTTCAGCTTCTGGGCCGATTGCAGGGCGGCGCGCTGGCCGGTGACGACGACTTCCTCGACCGTGTCGGCGGCCGGGGCGGGAGCCGCCTGGGCGAAGGCGACCGCGGGCAGGGCGCCGCAAAGGACAAGCGCCGAGGCGCCCATGAACATGACGTTGCGACGAGAATTACGAGGCGGCATTCCGGTTTCCTTCCCCCAGATGAGATCCGTCCCAGCGCTCTAAGGGCGCCGGTGACGTGCGCCGCACGGGTAGCGGTCACACGATCTGAGGGGAGCTTTAGTCATATAATTGAGACTTACAATACCAAATTGATAGCGCTATCAATTTGAGCCGAAGGGCGCGACTTTTGCGCCACGCTGGCCTCAAACCCCTGTGAATCCACGACGTTTGCAACCATCATTATTATACTATAAATGAAGCTCCATCGGACGCGAGTAGCGCTGTCCGTGGCGTCAGGGAAGAACATGGGTCAGGGAAACGGGGGCGGCAGGTTCCGCAGCGGTCACAGCTACGGGAAGCTGGATCGTGACGGCTTTATCCATCGCAGCTGGATGAAGAGCCAGGGCCTGCCGGACGACGTGTTCGACGGGCGGCCGGTGATCGGCATCTGCAACACGTGGTCGGAAATCACCCCCTGCAACGCGGGTCTGCGCGACATCGCCGAGCACGTGAAGCGCGGCGTGTGGGAAGCCGGCGGCCTGCCGCTGGAATTCCCCGCCATGTCGCTGGGCGAGACCCAGATGCGGCCCACCGCCATGCTGTTCCGCAACCTGCTGGCCATGGACGTCGAGGAGTCGATCCGCGGCAACCCGATCGACGGCGTCGTGCTGCTGGGCGGCTGCGACAAGACCACCCCGGGCCAGATGATGGGCGCGGCCAGCGTCGACCTGCCCACCATCGTCGTCTCGACCGGCCCGATGCTGAACGGCAAGTTCCGCGGCAAGGACATCGGCTCGGGCACCGACGTGTGGAAGTTCTCCGAGGCCGTGCGGGCCGGCGAGATGACCCTGCCGGAATTCATGTCGGCCGAGAGCGGCATGAGCCGCTCGCCCGGCACCTGCATGACCATGGGCACCGCCTCGACCATGGCCGCCATCGTCGAGGCCATGGGCATGAGCCTGCCCTACAACGCCTCGATCCCGGCCGTGGACGCCCGCCGCGCCGCCATGGCCCACCACACCGGCCGGACCATCGTGCGCATGGTGCACGACGGCCTGACCATGTCGCAGGTGGCCACCCGCGCCGCCTTCGAGAACGCCCTGCGCGTGCACGCCGCGATCGGCGGCTCGACCAACGCCGTGGTCCACCTGCTGGCCCTGGCCGGCCGCCTGGGCGTCGAGCTGGCGCTGGAGGACTTCGACAACCTGTCGCGCGACGTGCCCCTGCTGGTCGACCTGCAGCCGTCGGGCCGCTTCCTGATGGAAGACCTGCACTACGCCGGCGGCCTGCCGGCGGTGATGAAGCAGATGGCGCCGTTCCTGAACCCCGAAGCCCTGACGGTCTCCGGTACGCGGATCGGCGAGCAGTACGAGAAGGCCGAGGTGTTCAACGCCGAGGTCATCCGGGGCCTGGAAGCCCCGGTGAAGCCCGACAGCGGCATCTGGGTGCTGCGCGGCAACCTCGCGCCCGGCGGGGCGGTGATCAAGCCCAGCGCCGCCAGCCCCGAGCTCTTGAGCCACAAGGGCAAGGCCGTGGTGTTCGAGACCATCGAGGACTTCAAGGCCCGCATCGACTCGCCCGGGCTGGAGGTCGACGAGACCTCGATCCTGGTGCTCAAGGGCTGTGGTCCCAAGGGCTATCCGGGCATGCCGGAAGTGGGCAACATGCCCCTGCCGACCAAGCTGCTGGAGAAGGGCGTCAAGGACATGGTCCGTATCAGCGACGCGCGGATGAGCGGCACGGCCTTCGGCACGGTGATCCTGCACGTCTCGCCCGAGTCCGACGCCGGCGGCCCGCTGGCCGTGGTCCGCAGCGGCGACGAGATCGAGCTGAACGGCCCGGCCCGCGCGCTGAACCTGCTGATCCCGGACGAGGAGCTGGCGGCCCGTCTGGCCGAATGGAAGGCCAATCCGCCCGCGCCCAAGGCGACGCGCGGCTACGCCAAACTCTACATCGACCACGTGCTGGGCGCCGACAAGGGCGCGGACCTGGACTTCCTGGTCGGCGCCAGCGGCTCGGTCGTCACGCGCGAGTCGCACTAGATGAATCCGATGGACAGCTCGGTCACGATCTTTGGCGACTGGGGCACCTCGCGCCTTCGGCTCTATCTGCGCCAGGGCAAGAGCGTGCTGGACCGCCGCGACGGACCGGGCATCGGGGCGCTGAACGGCGCCTCGCCGCGCGAGGCGTTCCTGGACCTGGTCGGCGACTGGCGCGAGGCCGGTCCCTCGCTGGCCCTGCTGTGCGGCATGGTCGGCTCGCGCAACGGCTGGCAAGAGGCGGCCTACGCCCCCTGCCCGGCCGGCGCCGCCGACGTCCGCGAGCGGCTGCTGCACCTCGACGCCGACGGCCTGCCGGTGGCCATCGTGCCGGGCCTGTCGTGCCGCAACGCCCTGGGCGGTCCGGACGTGATGCGCGGCGAGGAGACCCAGATCCTGGGCGCCCTCGAACTGGACCCCGCCCTCAAGCATGGCCGCCATCTGCTGGCCCTGCCCGGCACCCACACCAAGTGGGTCGCGGTCGAGGACGGCCGTATCGTCCACTTCGTCACCGCGCCCGTCGGCGAACTCTACGCCCTGCTGCGTGAGCACTCGATCCTGGCCAAGGCCGCGCCGGGCGACGACCCGGAGTCGGCCGAAGGCTTCGCCCTGGGCGTGGCCCGCATCGTCGAGCAGGGCTCGGCGCGCCTGCCCCACCTGATCTTCGAGACCCGCAGCCGCCAGCTGATCAACGGCCTGCCCAAGGCCGACGCCATGGGCTTCCTGTCGGGCCTGCTGCTGGCCGCCGACGTGGCGGCCACGGCCGACTGGTTCGGCGCCCTGGGCCAGGTCTCGCTGATCGGAGCCCCGGCCCTGAGCAGCCTCTACGCCCAGGCCATCGCCGCCTTCGGCGGGACCAGCGTGGCGGTCGACGGCGACTCCGCCGTCCTGGCCGGTCTTTCGGTCCTGTCGCCCACCCGTGGAGTACACGTCGTTGCCTAGCACGCCCCCCATCGTCGCCATCCTGCGCGGCGTGAAGCCCGACGAGGTCCTCGACGTCGCCGCCGCCCTGGTCGAGGCCGGGATCGAGGCCATCGAGGTGCCGATGAACTCGCCCGAGCCGCTGGTCAGCATCGGCAAGCTGTGCGCCGCCTTCGGCGACAAGGCCCTGTGCGGGGCCGGCACGGTGCTGTCGCCCGAGGTCGTGGACCAGGTGGCCGGCGTCGGCGGCAAGCTGATCGTCACGCCCAACATCGACGTCGACATCATCCGCCACGCCGTGGGCCTGGGCCTGACCGTCATGCCCGGCTTCGCCACGCCCAGCGAGGCCTTCGCCGCCGTCAAGGCCGGCGCCCGCTCGCTGAAGCTGTTCCCGGCCGGCACCTTCGGCCCGGGCCACATCAAGGCCGTGCGCGACGTGCTGCCCAAGGACGTCAGCGTCTACGCCGTGGGCGGCGTCGGCGCGGCCAATCTGGAGCCCTGGATCAAGGCCGGCGTCGCCGGCATCGGCGTGGGCGGCGAGCTCTATCGTCCGGGCTACACGGCCGAAGAGGTCGGGGCCCGGGCCAAGGCCCTGGTGGCCGCCTGGACGCAGCAGACCACCCAGTAACGAGCGTCCGCGTCGGAACAAGAACACGGCCCAAAGGGGGGACCCCAGTGAGAACCATCGATTTCGTCATCCTGGCGATCTACGCCGTCGCCATCTTCGGCCTGGCCCAGTGGGTCTCCCGCGACAAGGGCGGACACAAAAAGGACTCCACCGACTACTTCCTGGCCGGCAAGGCCCTGCCCTGGTGGGCGATCGGCGCCTCGCTGATCGCCGCCAACATCTCGGCCGAGCAGATCATCGGCATGAGCGGCTCGGGCTACGCCCTGGGCCTGGCCATCGCCTCCTACGAGTGGATGGCGGCCCTGACCCTGCTGATCGTCGGCAAGTTCTTCCTGCCGATCTTCCTGAAGAACAACATCAGCACCATGCCGCAGTTCCTGGAGCAGCGGTACGGGCCCAGCGTGCGGACGCTGATGGCCTGGTTCTGGCTGGGCCTCTACGTGTTCGTCAACCTGACCTCGATCCTGTGGCTCGGCTCGATCGCCGTACACACGGTGACCGGCGTCGACCAGATGTACGCCCTGGTGATCATCGGCGTGTTCGCCCTGGCCTATCAGCTGTGGGGCGGCCTGAAGGCCGTGGCCCTGACCGACATCGTCCAGGTGGCCCTGCTGGTCATGGGCGGCCTGATCATCGTCTACCTGTCGCTCAACAAGATCGGCGGCGATGGCGGCGTGGTGGCCGGTTTCACCCAGCTGACGACCCAGTTCCCCGAACACTTCAAGATGATCCTCGACAAGTCGAGCCCGCACTACAAGGAGTTGCCCGGCCTCAGCGTCCTGTTCGGCGGCCTGTGGGTGATGAACATCTCGTACTGGGGCTTCAACCAGTACATCATCCAGCGCGCCCTCGGGGCCAAGGACATCGCCGAGGCGCAGAAGGGCATCGCCTTCGCAGCCTATCTGAAGCTGCTGATGCCGGTCATCGTCGTGGTGCCGGGCCTGGCCGCCCTGGTCCTGGCGCCGAACCTGCTCAAGCCCGACCAAGCCTATCCGGAGATGATGAAGCTGCTGCCGCCCGGCCTGCTGGGCCTGGTGTTCTCGGCCCTGGTCGCGGCGATCATCGCCTCGCTGGCGGCCAAGATCAATTCGATCGCCACCATCTTCACGCTCGACATCTACGCCAAGCAGAAGAAGGACGCGTCGGAGCAGCACCTGGTGCTGGTGGGCCGCATCGCCGCCGTTGTCGCGGTGGCCGTCGGCATCGCCGCCGCCAAGCCCCTGCTGGGCGGGGCCGACCAGGTGTTCCAGCTGATCCAGGAATATACCGGCTTCTTCACCCCCGGCATCGTGGTGATCTTCATGCTGGGCCTGTTCTGGAAGCGCGCCACCACCGCCAGCGCCCTGGTGGCCACGGCGGGGTCGGTGATCCTGTCGCTGGCCCTGAAGTTCGGCCTGCCGGACATGCCGTTCATGAACCGCGTGGGCTGGGTGTTCGTGCTGGCCCTCGCGGCCGCCGTGGCGGTCTCGCTGATCGCGCCCCAGAAGAAGGAGGTCAACGTCGTGTCGCTGGAGGGCGTCAGCTACAAGACCACCACCGGCTTCAATATCGCCGGCCTGGGCGTGATCCTGATCCTGGTCGCGCTCTACGCGGTCTGGTGGTGAGGATCGGAGCGATGTTTCGGCCAAGGACCGCCCGAGCCTGAGTCGAAAGCCTCGTCACGGTTGTCGTGGCGGGGCTTTCATCTCTGACATGATTGTTCCGGGCGTGGACGAAGCACGCTACACAAGGTCAGACCTATTCCGACGATGACCATTTCGAGAAGCGTTTTGGGGGCGACAACTTGGTGATCCGTACGCAGCCAGGCCTCAGTCTGACCTATGGACTCGTCGAGTCCCTGGGACAGGCCATCGTCACGGGGGAATACGCCCAGGTCGGCTTCCCCACCGAGGGCGAACTGTCCAAGCAGTTCGGCGCCAGCCGGACGGTCACGCGCGAAGCGGTCAAGATGCTGACCGCCAAGGGCCTGCTCAGCGCCCGCCCCCGCCACGGCACGGTGGTCGAGCCCGAGACCGAGTGGAACCTGCTGGATCCCGACGTCCTGCGCTGGATGCTGGAGCGCAAGTTCTCCCTGCGCCTGCTGGCCGAGTTCACCGAGATGCGCCTGGGCATCGAGCCCGCCGCCGCCGGCCTGGCCGCCCGCAACGCCGACGAGGCGGGGCTGGAGGGCATCCGCAAGGCGCTGAACCGCATGAAGACCGCGGCCCAGGGCGAGGACGACCCGCTGACCGCCGACATCGCCTTCCACGTGGCGATCCTCAACGCCACCAAGAACCCGTTCTATCGCGACCTGCACGAGCTGGTGAACACCGCCCTGCGGATCTCGATCCGCTTCACCAACCGGATCAAGGGCCGCACCGCCTCGATCCCGTCGCACGAGGACGTGGCCGACGCCATCTTCGCCCGCGACGCCGAGGCGGCCCAGAAAGCCATGCAGGTGATCCTGGTGGACGTGCTGGACCTGATCCGCGCCGCCTCGCCCGAGACCGAGTCCGAAGCGGCGCGTCGCGACGCCTGATCGACCGCGCCGATCGGTCTTGCGCGCGCGCGACTTCAGGCTAAGACTGACAACGTTGTCAGACAAAGCCCACAGAGGCTGCTTCGAGGAAACGTCATGCTCAAAGCCCTTCAGGCCCTGACCCCTCCCTTGGCCGCCCTTGCCCTGGCCTCGGCCTTGGTCGCCCTGCCCGCCGCGGCGCGCGAAATCTCGCCGCAGGACCAGGTCAGGACCATGACCCGAGGGATCAACGTCCTCGGCTACGACCCGCTGTGGAAGGATCCGGCCAAGGGCCGCTTCCAGATGCGGCACTTCAAGAGGATCAAGGACGGCGGCTTCGACACCGTGCGGCTGAACCTGCACGCCTTCCCGCATATGGACGCCGACAACCGGCTGGACCCCGCCTGGCTGAAGACCCTGGACCAGGTGGTCGAGGCCGCCCTGGCTCAGAAGCTGACCGTCATCCTGGACGAGCATGACTTCAACACCTGCGGCGAGGATCCGGCGGCCTGCAAGCCCAGGCTGATCGCCTTCTGGAAACAGATCGGCGCGCGCTACAAGGACGCGCCGGACGGGGTGGTCTTCGAGTTGCTCAACGAGCCGAACAAGGGCCTGACCGACGAGGTGTGGAACGCCTGGATCGCCGAGCTCCTGCCGGTCGTGCGGTCGACCAATCCCACCCGCAACGTCGTCGTCGGCCCGGCCTTCTGGAACAATATCAGCCACCTGGACCAGCTGAAGCTGCCACAGGGCGACCGCCACCTGATCGCCACCGTCCACTACTACCTGCCCATGGAGTTCACCCACCAGGGCGCGTCGTGGAACCCCGCCACGCCCAAGACCGGCGTCACCTGGGGGACGGAGGCCGAGCGCCAGCGGATGAAGACGGACTTCGACGGCGTCCAGGCCTGGGCCAAGGCCCAGGACCGGCCCATGCTGCTGGGCGAGTTCGGCGCCTACGACAAGGGCGACATGGCCTCGCGCGCCGCCTACACCGCCGCCGCCGCCCGCGAGGCGGAGGCCCGCGGCTGGGCCTGGGCCTACTGGCAGTTCGATAGCGACTTCATCGCCTACGACATCGGCAAGGACGCCTGGGTGACGCCGATCCACGACGCGCTGGTTCCGAAATGACATCCCTGCCGTTGTCATCCCGCAAAGCGCGCAGCGCTTGTCCGGGATGACGGCCTTTTGAGCGGTGGAACAGCCCTGGTGACAACGGCGGCGTTCCGCGCCATTTCATCCCCGCCCGCCCCCCTCCACACAGGACCTCCGCCGTGCAGAAGCCCTATGTCGCCGCCCCGACCCGCTATGACGCCATGCCCTACCGCCGCACCGGCCGCAGCGGGCTGGACCTGCCGGCGATCTCGCTGGGCCTGTGGCAGAACTTCGGCGGCGCCGACGTGTTCGAGACCGGCCGCGCCATCCTGCGCCGGGCCTTCGACCTGGGCGTCACCCATTTCGACCTGGCCAACAACTACGGCCCGCCCTACGGCTCGGCCGAGGAGAACTTCGGCAAGGTCATGGCGACCGACTTCGCCGCCCATCGCGACGAACTGGTGATCTCCACCAAGGCCGGCTGGGACATGTGGCCGGGCCCCTACGGCGGGATCGGCGGCTCACGCAAGTACCTGATCGCCAGCTGTGACCAGAGCCTCAAGCGCATGGGCCTGGACTATGTCGACATCTTCTACTCCCATCGCGTCGACCCGACGACGCCGCTGGAGGAGACCATGGGCGCCCTGGCCCATCTGCACCGCCAGGGCAAGGCGCTGTACGTCGGCCTATCGTCCTATTCGCCGGAATTGACCCGCCAGGCCACGGCCATCCTCAAGAGCGAGGGCGTGCCGCTGCTGATCCACCAGCCGTCCTATTCGATGCTGAACCGCTGGATCGAGGACGAGCTGCTCGACACGCTCGAGGACCTGGGCGTGGGCTGCATCGCCTTCTCGCCCCTGGCCCAGGGCATGCTGACCAGCAAGTACCTCGGCGGCGTGCCCCAGGACTCCCGCGCGGCCCGCGAGGGCTCGCTGGGCGGCCACCTGCTCGGCGCCGACAACCTGGCCCGCATCCAGGCGCTGAACGAGATTGCCAGGGCCCGCGGCCAGAGCCTGGCCCAGATGGCCCTGGCCTGGGTGCTGCGCGACCCGCGCGTCACCTCGGCCCTGATCGGCGCGCGCACCGTGGCCCAGCTGGAAGACTCCCTGGCGGCGCTGAACGCCCTGGACTTCACGGCCGAGGAACTGGACCAGATCGACCGCCACGCGACCGAGGGCGCCATCGACCTGTGGAAAGTCTCGTCCACCCTCGCCGCCGCGGACCTGCCCAAGGGCTGACTGCATCTTGCGGTGGAACGCCGTCGGAATACAATCACCCCCATGACCGTGGGGGCCGATGGCTTGGACCAGACAGTGAACGGCATGGACCGGCTGACCGAGCGTGAGCGCGACTGCCTGCGCCTCGTGGACGAGCATCTCAGCTCCAAGGAGATCGCGCGCCGCCTCGGCCTGTCCAAGCACACTGTCGACTGGCATCTGGACAAGGCGCGGCGGCGCCTGGGCGCCGCCGACCGCTACGAGGCCGCCCGCCTGGTCTC